>Ga0247725_1000031_pt1 | contig 227850 bp, 203 predicted proteins | sample OKSTACKMCFT3sol_FD_183021 | JGI IMG/M metagenome (GOLD analysis project Ga0247725, IMG submission 183021) | Subsurface sediment microbial communities from gas well in Oklahoma, United States - OK STACK MC-FT3-sol | ecosystem: Environmental > Terrestrial > Deep subsurface > Rock core/Sediment...
AAGTTGGTGAAGAAGTAGAAGCTCGCCTGATGGGTGTTGATCGCAAAAACCGCGTAATCAGCCTGTCAATCAAAGCGAAATTCGAAGCTGAAGAAAAAGAAGCTATGGACACTATCAAAAAGCAGGACGATACTGATTTTGGTGGTAACGCTATGGCCGAAGCATTCAAAGCTGCTCAAAAAGCTGACTAATTGATGCTTGTATAGAAGGACTGGAGCGTCGCTCCAGTCCTTCATTCTAATGATACAGCGGAGGGTCCATGACCAAATCTGAATTGATCGAAAAACTGTCTACTGAGTTTTCTCATGTCCAGGTGAAGGATATTGAATCTTCAGTGAAAGAAATTCTGGAGCAAATGGCCACCTCATTGGCGAATAACGAGCGTATCGAAATTCGTGGTTTTGGTAGTTTCTCTCTGCATTATCGTGCACCTCGAGTAGGTCGCAATCCAAAAACCGGCGACAAAGTTGAATTAGATGGCAAATATGTGCCTCATTTCAAACCGGGTAAAGAATTACGTGACCGGGTGAAAACGAACACCTGATCTCTTTTCAGCTAAAAAACGGGGTTGACGGAGTTTTGACCAGATTTTTTTACGTTGTATTTATCATAGCCTTGGTAGTATTTGGGCTTATTCTGGGTTCCCTCAATCAGCAAGTCGCTGAATTTAATTATCTTATTGCAAAAACTGAACTCAGAGTGGTCGATATAGCCGCTCTGTTTTTAGTATCTGGTTTTCTGCTTGGGCTAAGTATTTCTATGGCCTTTATCCTGAAGGCAAAAACCAAAGGTTGGTTTGCTAAATCCACTGATAAAACCTGAATCCTATGCTTGAACTGTTATTTCTGTTACTTCCTGTTGCCGCTGCTTATGGCTGGTTTATGGGTCGAAACAGCGAAAAACAAAAAGAGCTTAAGGGCAGGGCTTCTGTTACCAAAAACTTGTCCTCTGGTCTAAATTTTCTGCTTACTGATCAGGAAGATAAAGCTATAGAGCAATTGCTGCAGCTACTTGATGTCGAAGCGGCAACTATAGATACCTATCTTGCTTTAGCGAATTTGTTCCGCCGTCGGGGCGATTGGGACAAAGCCATTCGTATCCATGAAAAATTGCATCAGTTAAAACTGCCAAAACAACAAGCTCAGAAAATCCAGTTTGAGCTGGCCAAAGATTATTTTAGCGCCGGTTTATATGACAGGGCTGAGCCATTACTCAGTGCCTTAGTTCAAGCTGAGAGTATTAGGGAAGCGGTTTTAAAACAGCTCTTTAGCTTGTTTACTGCAACTCATGAATGGCAAAAAGCTATGGATTGCCGTGCTGTAGTAGAACAAACAGACTCACGTTCTTTACGTATTGGTATTGCAAACTTTAGCTGTGAAGCATGGCGCAAAGAGCCAGTACCAACTGATGCTTACAGACAGCTGATCCACCGTTATCCAATCTCTTTGCGTCCCAAGTACGAGTTGGCAAAAAAGCTGATTGGTGAAGCAGAGTTTGAAGAGGCCCGGGAGTTACTCTTAGCTATATTGCAGCAAAGACCTCAATGGGCTGCTGAGCTATTGCCGTTAGTGCAGCAAACAGCACCAGAACCAGCAGAGTGGCAAACACTTTTGACAGAACTGAGCCGCAAGCATAAAAACATCAGCGCCACCGCTGAGCTGGCGCAGTTTTATGCACAGGATCACGAGGAGCAGCTTGCTGAAAATTTACTGACAGAGAAGCTTCGGCAGCAACCTAATATACGATTATTTTTAAAATTCATCCAAATCAGACGGTTACAAAATCCGTCTGAGCCACATCTGGCTGAAATAGAACAAATGTTACAGGCTTATCTGGATACCAAAGTGCTGTATCATTGCCGTAATTGTGGTTTTAAAACCAAACAACCTTATTGGCTCTGTCCGTCTTGCCAGCAGTGGGAAACGGTAGAGCCAATGACCGGCATTGACGGTCGCTGATCTGATAAAGAAGAGAATCTGATGAATAACACCAGTCCTATAGTGGTCGCTTTAGACTTTGAACAAAAATCCGCAGCACTGAATTTAGTCAGCCAACTTGACCCTGCTTTATGTCGCTTAAAAGTCGGCAAAGAGATGTTTACTCACTTCGGACCAGACTTTGTCAAAGAGCTGCAACAGCGCCAGTTTGATGTGTTTTTAGATCTAAAATTTCACGATATTCCGAACACTGTAGCCAAGGCCGTCAAAGCTTCAGCCGACTTAGGCGTGTGGATGGTAAACGTACATGCCTCTGGTGGCAGTCGTATGATGATTGCAGCACGTGAAGCCCTAGAGGGCTTTGGTAAAGATAGGCCTCTATTGATTGCAGTCACTGTCTTGACCAGTATGGAACAAAATGATTTAGTGGAGTTGGGTATTAATTTAACGCCACAACAGCAGGTATTAAGACTGGCAGGGCTGGTTGATAAGTCAGGCCTTGATGGCGTGGTTTGTTCTGCACAAGAAGCTGTTGAATTAAAACAGCAATTTGGTAAAGAATTCTGCCTAGTGACCCCTGGCATTCGCCCATCTTTTGCAGCTGCTGATGATCAGAAAAGGGTGATGACTCCGGCTGATGCATTAAAGGCTGGTGTAGACTATATGGTGATAGGGCGCCCAATTACCAAAGCTGCCGATCCGTTATCCGCTTTACAACAAATTTACCGGGAGATTTACCCCGCGCATTAAGAAAAAGGAGCTTTTATTTGGATGCAGTGAATTTAACAATCCTGGTTGCAGGGGCTCTATTTTTCTCTAGTATCGTTGCTACTCTGATCTCGGCGCGCTTAGGCGCGCCCTTATTATTAATTTTCCTTGTCATTGGCATGCTGGCCGGTGAAGACGGTGTACTGGGTATTAAATTCAGCAATCCTGATGTTGCACTGTTAATAGGCTCTATAGCTCTCGTCATTATTCTGTTTGATGGTGGTATGCGTACTCATCCAGACAGGGTTCGTGTGGTCTTAGCGCCGTCTGCGGTATTGGCCACTTTAGGTGTAGTACTGACCTGCGGCATTTTAGGTGTGGCAGCGTCCTATCTGTTTAATTTGACCTTACTCGAAGGCCTGTTGTTAGGCGCTATATTAAGTTCCACTGATGCCGCGGCCGTATTTTCTATCTTCCAGTCCGCAGGCCTTAATATTAAAGAACGGGTGGCATCTACCTTGGAAATAGAGTCGGGTAGTAACGACCCTATGGCGGTGATGCTGACCTTTACTTTGGTGGGCGTTTTAGCCGGTCAAAGTGAATTGAATTGGTCATTGTCGACCGTATTCTTTCAGCAAGCCATAGTGGGTGCAGCAGTAGGTTATGGAGCAGGGCGCTTCTTTGTTTTACTGTGTCGTAAACTGCCATTAAGCGCTGCATTTTTCCCTTTACTGGCTGTCTCTTATGCACTGCTGATCTATGGTTTAACCAACCAATTTGGCGGCAGCGGCTTTCTTGCTGTGTATTTAATGGGCTTTTTAATAGGCAACGCCCGTTTACCCCAAATTCAGCAGATTTTACGCATGCATGACGGTTTAGCCTGGCTCAGTCAAATCATTATGTTTTTGATGCTTGGCTTATTGGTTACGCCAAGCAAACTGGTGGAATATGCCATCCCAGCTTTAATTCTGGCCTTGGTAATGATTTTTATCGCCAGGCCAATAGCAGTGTTTTTAAGCCTGGTGCCATTTCATTTTCCAAAGAAAGATCAGGTATTTATTAGCTGGGTAGGGCTTCGTGGTGCAGTGCCAATTATTCTGGCTTTATTCCCATGGCTAGCTGGCGTGCCAAATAAAGATCTGTACTTTAACGTGGCGTTTTTCGTGGTAATTGTATCCTTACTTATTCAAGGTTGGTCTATAGCGCCGGTAGCGCGCTGGTTAAAACTTGAAGTACCACCAGAGCCGGGCCCAGATCACTCCATGGCGCTCGATAGCGTCGATAGCAACGATCTACTGCAAGTGCTGTCCTTTAAAGTCGGCAAAGGTTCTCCTATTGTAGAAAGCGACTGGCAACAACTGAATATGTCGCAGGATGTCAGCTACTTAGGTGTGCTGCGTAAGGGCGAATGGCTCCAAGCCGAACAAAGCCCGAGCTTTCAACTGAACGATGTGTTGCTGGTATTATGCAAAGCTAAAGATGTAAAAGCTGTCAGTGACAAAGTGTCCACCAGCGCAGAGCAAACCTCGTTGGATAAACTGGACTTCTTCGGTGACTTCGTATTGAACGGCGAAATCACTTTAAACGCGCTGGATGGCTTTTACAGCATTAAATTCGCTGAAGATCAGGACCCAACCCAAAGCTTGTCGGAATACATCAGCGAGAAGTTCCACAGACGCGTGGTGGTTGGCGACCAGGTACAGCTAGACCAATTAGTACTGACAGTGCGTCAAATAGACGAACACGACCAAATACTGCAGGTGGGTATCAAGTCGGCCGGATGATCTCGACCAAAGAATGCCTGATGATGGATCAGGCATTCGAACTTGTAGACCGATTGATTATCTGAATTACGTTAGCGGGTGCGACTTGAGACTTGAGACTATAATCATAATATCCAATTTAACATAATAATCATTATTTTTAGCGCTGAATGTAAAGACTGTTTTAAATCAGATACTTAGAAGGGGAGAAGTGCGGCGAATTTATCAAAATGATAAGGAAATCCGCCGCAGAATATGGGGCTTAAGCCACCATTTTAGACAGGACTTTGACGTCCATTTTGCCGGACTTTTTAACCTCTTCCCAAAAAATTACCAGCGAATTATTGCCGCGCTTTGTTTCGCGCTCAATGTGAGCATCAGCCAGCACCGCTAAAGGGTTTAGGTCCAAAAGGTAGGAAATCTTGATAGCCATATCATCATCCATGCTGACAGGCTTAGACCTGTACTGACTGACCCTAGAAGGGCTTTCGCCAAGTTTCTTGGCAAGCTGATAGTCAGACTCCAATAAATACGCAGCTTTCACAGCGTCAAGATAATCGACGGTTTTCACTTTTCGTTCCCCCAAGAACTATTTCCGTGTGAAGTTTAGGCAACTAATCAATGGGCTACAACCATACAATTGGGATTGATGGTTCAATGGACATTGAATATGCTTTGTCTGCTTCCGGTTTATTCCCCAAGAACAAAGCCTGTAAGCAAATCCCTATGGGCGGCCAGTTGGTTCTGATACCTCTTTCCTTCTGGCCTGCCCGACCGATGTAGGGTCGGTGTGTAGGGCGGTCGAAACAACGAGGAACCGAACACATGGATAAACATACAGTAGTGTCCAGACCTGAACAGAGTCTGAAGCCAGCATACAACGGCTATAAGCTGTTGCTGACACAAGCCACCAAAGACCCACTGGCACAAGCCAGCATCAAGTCTGCAATGAATTACATCAAGCAGTCAGTCACCATTAGCCGCAGCCCCGAGCAAATCGCACAGTGCGAGCTAAACGGCAAATACCTCGACCAAATCAAAGCCCGTCTGAAAGGCAGCCAAACCAAAAATGCTGATCCGTTGCCAGGTAGCAAATTGGCGGGGTTGTCTGTATGAGCAAAGCTATATCGAAAGTAATTTACGTTGTCACAATCAACGGCGCGGTGCTGTGGGCGTTTGAAGACTGGGAAGCGGCAGAGAAGGAGCGAAAAGCGATTAGCACTCACGGCACTGCGAAAATAGAAAAAGTCTGTCTTTTCGTAGGCGGTGAAGCATGAAATTCATCAACTACAGAGTTTCAGCAGGACGCGTAGCCGCCAAACTGAAAAATGACCTTGTTGGATTAACCGTGGTAGCGCCAACTGGATACTCAAACTCAGGCCAGACCGTTTATGAAAGGATTGGCACCGTCAAGCAATTTCGCCCTGAAGGGGCACAGTCAGAGATTGCTTATCTGTTCCAATGGGCGGACGAAAACGGCACAGCAGAAATCGGCATTTTAAAAAGTGAAGAGATTACGCTGTGCCTGTCACCCGACCAACTGCACCTGATTAAACGCCTAGAGGCGTGATATGGACAGAAAGCGTCTAATCCTATCCCTGTTCCCAGGTATCGACCTATTTTCTAAACCCTTCGAAGAGCGTGGATTTTGCGTAGTCCGTGGCCCTGACCTTGTGTTAGGGCAGGACATACGGGATTTTCACGTTCCCGCTGGCATATTTGCAGGAATAATCGGCGGCCCACCTTGTCAAGACTTTAGCGGCTTAAGGCGTGACGCAGCAACGGGCTACGGCTTAGAAATGCAAGCCGAATATCAGCGCATAGTTGAAGAAGGTCAGCCGGATTGGTGGCTGATGGAAAACGTGCCTAGAGTGCCAAACCTGCGAATAGATGGCTGGTCATGGCAACGGTTCGACCTGAATCAATGCTGGTTTTCTGATGTGAGTCGGCTACGGCATTTTCAGTTCGGTAGCAAGGCAGGGATAAAACTAAACCCACCAAAAGGCACAGGCAGAAGTGCAACCCATTCAGCCGCAACCGCATCAGATGACAGGTCGTTCAGTCACCTGAAATACTGCCAAGGCTTACCGGAAAGCTTTGACTTGCCCAGTTTCACCGTAGAAGGAAAAAAACGCGCTGTAGGGAACGGGGTTCCGCTGGTTTTAGGTCGCATTCTGGCCGCACTAATTGACCACCATGTGTACGGCGTGACAGACCAGGCGAATGAGCCTGTGACTTATCGAGCGAAAACAGTTGTGACCACTCCAGGAGCGGAAAGCGTGACTACGCAGCGGGATGATTCCGTGACTGTGCCGGCTGACAATAATGTGACCCAGCTCGAAACGGATAATGTGACAAGCCAGGGTGAAATAGTGACCCGCCGGCATCTAGAATGTGTGACCATCCGGAGAGAAGTTTGCGCGTGTGGTTGCGGTCGTGTAGTCACAGGAAAAGCAAAATATTCGTCTGCTACATGCCGCAAAAGAAAGCAGCGTGAAAGGGCTGAAATATGCCTTTAACTGCTTACCCCGTTTCAGCCCTAAGTGATTGGCGTTGGTCTAATGAGCTGGTGGATTGTCTGCCAGCCCGTTATGAAAAAAGCCTAATCAGCACCTACACCACCAAATACCAAAAAGACGATGTGGCCGCCAACGTGTGGCTACGTCTGATTATGGGAAAGCTGAAGCGTATCAAAATGCCTTTAACCTCTATCGGCTCTGATAAGTGCGCGACAAGCTGGGCGTCTGAGCATTACCGCTTACGGTACACCACAGCCAGAGGCAGCCATTTAACTATTGATGAATTAATACCGCGCTATGAGCACTTAGCCGCCTATGCAAAAAAAACCGGATTCGTGCCGCCAGGTGCAGACCGTAAAACAATGACGCTGGCACAAATTAGCCAGTGCGTATCCCATTTAGACAACGAAAAATGGTGGCAGCGCCAAGCCAAAAAAACCGCAGCCCGAGCGCGTGAATACATGGCTATTGCCTTGGGTATGGTAGGCCGTGGCGCACAGCCCTACATCAGTAAAGAAGCCCTGTCCGAGTGGGTAAAGCAGCAAAAAGACGCCGCAGAATTCCTTGAAAACAATTTCATAGCCGCCGAAAACGAAACAGCCAGCGGCTTTGATGATATGGATATTATCAGCTTAAGCGAAGCCGCAGCAGGTAGCACAGCAAACCCTGAGATTCGCCGCCTTGAAATGATGACCCGTATACGTGGCATGAAAGAAGCGGCAGAGGCCGAAGGGCAAACGGCCATATTTGTGACCATCACCGCGCCAGGTGCATTCCACTACAACAGCGGCAAAAAATGGAATGGGGCTGACCCGAGGGATACTCAGCGCTATCTGTCAAAACAGTGGGCCAAAGTGCGCGCTGAATTAAACGATGCGGGAATCAAAATATCAGGGCTTCGTGTAGTGGAACCACACAACGACGAAACCCCACACTGGCATATGTTGCTGTTTGTTTTGCCTGGTTTTAAAAAGGCGGTGATCGGACTGTTAAAGCACTACGCTCTGCAACACGACAAAGACGAAAAGGGCGCAGAACAGCACCGCTTTACTGTGGAAGAAATCGACCCTTCAAAGGGCTGCGCTGTGGCCTATATCGCGAAATACATCAGCAAGAGTATTAACGCCGCACACGTCATTGACGAAAAGGACAAAGACGGCGAAGAGGAAACAGGCGATACGGTTGCAGAGGCAAGCCAGAAGTGCCGCGCATGGGCTAGCCGCTGGGGGATACGTCAATTCCAATTCATAGGCAGCCCACCAGTTACCATTTGGCGCGAACTGCGCCGAGTGCGTGAAACCATACAATCTGAAAAAGCCGAACTATCCAGAGTGGACTTAATACACCTTGCAGCAGATGCGGGGGATTTTTGCTCATTCATACAGCTCATGGGCGGCCTTAATGCCAAGCGCGGCAGTTATCCGGTCAATACCATCAAACACGTTAAAGAAACAGCCAGCGGTACAGTGCGGGAGAAAATTGTCGGGATTATCGCGGGAGCGCACAACTACATGATTACCCGCCGCAACTGGATACGAATCGGCAGCTGGAACCGCTTTTGCTCTTTGCAAGGTGCAAACCGCGCAGCTCGGACCCGTGAGAATAACTGTAAGTCCGAACTAAACCAACCGGAGCGCAACGAACATTTTTGGTCCCGCTTTGAACGGGCCGCCAACGAATTAGCCGAATTCACCAGCAAGAAATCGGGCTTTGTCGCCTACATCAACGCCGCTGGGGAATACATCACCGAAAAAATCACCGATTACTTTAACAGCTACGCACTGGAACCCAGCTGGGACAGTTGCGCGGCATAACACAACGAGGCAATACCATGACAAAACAAACCAAAAACGCACTGTTAGTAGCAGTAGTCACAGCCATTGTAGAAAAAGCACGGGCTATTGATGACTTAAACGTATTTCAGCAAGCGGCAGCAGCCAAACAGCTGATTAAAGACGACGTTGTACCGTTCCTGATGACCATAGCCGAAAAGCTGGACGGCTTAACATCAGAAAGCGATCTGGCTAAACAATTTGAAGTGCTCAACAAAAAAGTGGCCGCTTTAGAAGCCAAAGCCAAAAAATTGACCAAACCAGACGAGGCGGCGCAATGATGCGCCGTCCTTTTTCCGGTGTCCGGTCACTCAAAGCCAACAAAGTGACTGAGGCGGTTTATATCGCACTCGGGTACACCTATCAAAAAATCAGGGCCATGCACGACCCTGTAAACGTCACAGCCACCAAAGGCACTATTTTGCGGGGGTAACAATGGCAAACGACAACTTAGCAATGACCAGCTGTCCGCACTGCGGCGAACAGGCACCAGTTCGGAAAATCAAAAATTCGCCTCTGCTGTATCTGGCGTGCAAATGCGGAACCCACAAAAGCAGCAGCCAGGCTTTTCAGGAAAAACTGCAAAACGCAGTTTCAGGAATTCCAGAAACCGAACCCGAAAATAATTCGGAAAATTCCGAAAATTTGGGGACGGAATGGAGTCCCACAATCAAAACGCAGTCCGCGCCGTTATTGGGGCAGTCTGAAAATCAACAAAACCAGCCAGAGCCACAAAATACAGCACCAAAAGGCGGAATCCTTAAGAAAGTCGCGGGATTCAGCCTTTTGTTGTTGGCAGTGGGCGGCCTTGTACTGAAGGTAGCAAAATGACAGATACAACAGTGACAGACCAGGTAAACAATGGCGTGACAGCGCCAGGTGCAGAGGTTGTGACAATGCAGCCACTAGACCCGTCTTTTACGGCATTGCTTGAAATGGCTGGAAGGGATGCAGCACAACAGGAGGTTGAGCAGTTGCCGCCGCTGGAAATGCCAGCCGAACTTGATGCAGCTCGGGTAAAGCTGGCAGAAGAAGCCACCAAAAACGCCGCTGGCTTTTTGTTCTTTGCCCTTCAGGAATCAACGGGGCGATCTTACAACCTGACAGAACAGGCCGCTAACAAATTAGCCAAAGGCATAGCGCCGTGCCTGGTCAAATATGGAGTAGGTGAACCATCAGCGCTGTTTATCAAATGGAAAGTTGAAATTGATGCTCTGATGGCACTGGGCGCGCTGGGCTATGGCATGTTCAAGGCCCATAAGCAGTACCAGAAAGAAGAAAAAGAGGCGGCAGCTCATGGCAATCAATCCTAACAACGCAAACCAAAACAATCACGTTGCGTACTGCGGTACGTCTGGCGCGGGTAAGTCGGTAGCGGTAAAGGGGTTCGGCTTTGTCGGGCCTTGCGCCGCACTGTTTGATATTTATGGCGACTATCGGACAAGCCGCCGCCGGAAAGTGTCCGGCTTAGGCAATGGCCGCAAAGTTCACCACTACAGCACAAGGCACACGTTTTTAAAGGCGTTCGCTGAAGCATGGGCCAGCGGCAAGGGCTTTGCTGTGGCGTATCAACCGGAATTTAAAGACGATAAAGCCTACAAAACAGAGGCGGAATGGTTCGCGGACGTGGTGTGGCGCGCATCAGACGGAAATCGCCGCTTAGACGTGGTGTTTGAGGAAATGGCGCGCTATCTGGACGGGACAGGCAAAGCAACGGGCCGCATAGGGGAAATTGCCACAGGGGGCCGTAAATTTGGCTTAGTGTTCCATTTTGTGTTTCAGCGCCCGACTGAAGTACCAAAGACCCTAACCAGTCAGGCCGCCATAACAGTGATCGGAGCACAGCAGACAAAACTGGACGCTAAGCGCTGGACTGAGGAGCTGGATTGCGAACTTTCCGAAATTATCAGGCTTGGCGAACTCAACCAGCAATTTAAAAAATATTACCTTGTAAAGCGCGGCGGTATTGGGAATTACGAGCAAAAAAGCATTATGTTCTAATTTCCTCTTTTGGGGATAATTCAGGAATCCATTTAGAAACCGTTGCTTTTTGGGCGCAGGCTTAGCACCGCAAAGCAACGAATTCTTTACTAACCAAAGCAACTAATTCTTTACTAACCAAGAGAGGGCACCATGCCAGATTTACAAACCAAACAGACCTACAGCTTAATGACGCTGTTATTAGTATCGGGCGCGACTGCCTTAGTCGCTATTTGGGCGGCTAACAATGTGTCAGCTGTTCGCAACGTTGTACGTTAAGGGGCGGCCGCTATGAACCTGTTAGAAGTAGCAGTAAACGGCTTTAAGCCAACCCCTGTTGAGCTGAATAACTTTGTCGGTGTTGGCCCAGGTCAGCGCGCAAGTTTATCCATAACCCCTGGTGCAACGTTTCAGATGATTGAATTTGTATCAAACATCACAGACGCTACCAAAATCACCAAAATCGAAATTGAGCTGAACGGCAGTACGATTGTGAACTGCACAGGTTCGGACTTAAAAACCGTACTAGAAGCCTACACAAAGCGCAACCGCGCCGCTGGTCGCTATGTGGTGAACTTCTACAATCCAGAAGCCGCTACGCTGAACAGTATGCGCCTTGGTGAGCTGGTTACGTTGCCGTCTGATACACTGACAGCCTATGTCACCTTTGACGCTTCAGTAGTATCGCCAACACTGCGCGCCCGTGCCTTGGTTACGCCAAATCAATCAGTGCGCTACTTCATCCCGAAAATTTACAGTATCAATATCGACCCGTCTGTTGTGGGTGAAAACAATCTAGCGTGGCCTACCCGCCGTGGTGATCATTTCATCCGCCGCTTACATTTCCTGTCTGCCACCGTGACTAAGCTTCAGGTGTTCCGCGATGACTTAAAAGTATTTCACGCCACCAAAGCAGACAACGCTGAAGACTTGGCCGAGGGCGGCGATAACGCACCACTGGCATCAGCATTTCACTTTGACCCTGCACACATTGGCTTTCAGTGGGAAGGTGCATTCCCAACGATTGCGAGCAAGTCTTTAGACTTCAAATATGACGTGAGCGCAACGGGCGGTATCAAAGTGCTGTGCGAAACCATCGACCAAGTGACCAGCTTAGCAGCGGCTTAAGCGGCGGCCTAAGCGATAAGTTAAACCAAAAGCCCGCACACGATACGCGGGCTTTTTTAATCAGAAGGTAAACATTATGGCAACAGCAGTTGCAACAGCAGCGCCAGCGCTTAGCTGGTATCAACAACTGGCACAGGCCGCAACAGGCATGGGCGTCAAAGTGTTTGAAAGCATCGGTGAAGGTTCAACACAGCTGGTTCAGGCCAAAGTGAACGAAAAGCTAGGCCTGATGCCGTCCGATAGCCAGTATTACTATGACGTCACCGGAACCCCAGCCTATCAGCGACAACAGCAAACATCATTGGGCCGCGATTGGGACGGTACGCCACTCAATGAAGAAGTGATAAGCGTTGGCGGCCTGAGTGTCACCAAAAGCACAGCCACAACCTTTGCATGGGTAGCGGGTGCGTTAGTCGCTGGCTTGTTCGCCTACAAACTAATCAAGTGAGGTCGGTATGAATAATTTTTTAAACCGTATTGCAAGCCGCTTTCGCTCAAGCCCTAAGTCAGTAGCCAATACAACGGGCTTGGTTGCAACTGTGATTAGTCGCACAGACACCAACACAGGCAAAAAGCAGCCAATTTCAAAAACACCGACCCGCTTAGCCCCGATTAACGAGGGCGCGCCCGTGGTTCGCTATTTGGGTATGCCAGACCGGAGCAACGAACAATGAACCCGCTGTTATCTGCTGGCTTGCCAGCTATGTCAGGCGGCTTAAACGATAGCGGTTCAGCGGTGGCGGGTGATATTCAGGGCAAAAACACCAACGGCGGTTCAATTAATTTTGGGGGCGGCTGGGAAAGCGCTATTCCATTCGCCGTGGTCGGTGTGACTGTCCTGGTTGGTATTTACCTCTGGAAAAAGAAATAAGGGGGCAGTGTGGGCTTATTTAGCGGCAGCAAAAGCAGCAGCACAAGCAGTACGACCAATAACAATTCAAGCTCTTTGGGTATTGATGGCGCGTTGTCCGGTATCTTAGGGGATGGCAACACGATGGTAAACGACAGCAGCTCAACCGATATAGAAATCGACAACAGCGATAATTCTATTCGGGAGTTTGACGGCCAGCTGTCAGGCTCAACCATTGGCGGCAATGTCACCATGACAGCGGACGGCGCGTTTCAGTTTGGCTCTGATGTAATCAAAGAGCTAGGCAACACAATGCAAAGCGCACTCAATAACGCCACAGAGCAAACTTATCTTGCAACCAAGGCGGCAGAACAGGCCGCAGCTAGTGCGCTGGCCTTTGGAGATAGTGCGGTGCGCTCTGTGGAAAACACCAGCATGAAAGCCATTGATAAAGTCGGATCCGTGAGCGAGTACGCCATTAAATCTGCCACTGAATCAACCCTGTACGCGGGGGAGACTATCAGCAATGCGGCAGAGCTATTCGCCAAACAAAACCAAGCCACCACAGCGGCCAGCATTGAAGCCACCAACCAAGCAATGGAGCGCAACGCCGCATTAATCCAGACCACAGCGTTAGGCGGTCAAGACCTGATGATTGATGCCATGAAAAAAGTGCTGATGGCTGGCGCGGCAATGATGGCGGTTGTGTTTGCAGTATCAGCGTACAGGGGCGCGAAAGCATGAATTTAATCACTTTACAGCCTGGTGAAATCAGGCAAATACCACTGACGGGCCGCTATGTGGTAGTACGGACCGTAGTCGGAAAAGTCGTTTTATCTGACCCGCACTTAGGCCTACCTGAGTTTGAAATCAGGCAAAGCGATAACGTGGAGTTTGAACAAAGTCGGGCGGTCACGGTTCGCAACGCTGGCACAACAGTCGCACAAGTCGAGCTGCAATCTAGCCCGGTCAAAATATTCAGCAATGACGGCGGCAGTGTAAAAATCAGCGGCGGCAGTATTCAAAGCATCATTGAGCCTATCCAGGTCACGGCTGAAGCAACTGTGCAGGACGGCACAGTAACCAGCCAGAGCCAAGAAACCGTAGGGCAACAGGCAGATATAACCATACCGCCAGCGACAAAGGTCAAAGTGCTGTCTGCAAGCTCTGATATTCGGCGCACGGCCTTTATTCAGTTGATTAGTTCGAGCGTAACGACCATTTGCCGAGTAGGTGACAGCACGGTTGACGCGAACAGCGGCCTGTATCTGTTCGGCTCGACAGGTGCGCCAGCTGTGCTTGAAATCGACCTGAAAGGGGAGCTGTGGATATTAAACACACACGCTAGCAACTCAGCGAAAGTTGCCGTGATGTGGGGAGCCAAATAATGCCAGTAGCATTTTCAATTCAGCCCATCATTGACGCACAAACAACAGCGCTCAATACCACTATCAACGCTGCTCGGGACAACGTAAAAGCGGACAACACAACGCAGATAACAGCCCAAAACACAGCGTTAACAACGGCCATTAATGCGGCCCGTGATGATGTGAAAGCGGATAACGCCACGAAAATAACCGCACAGAACACAGCGCTAACGGCGGCAATTACTGCCAAGTCAGCACTAAAAAGCCTGAATATTTTGGAGTTCTCCATAGGCTTAAGCTCAGTAAGTCAGGACTTGACGATTCCAGCCATTAACCCTGCCAAAACCGTGCTGGTGTTAGCCAGTGAAAACGACAGGGGTAACGGCGACAGGAGTGGAGGCAACTACACAGAAGCCAGTTACACGTTAAAAGTTATCAATGCGACAACAGTACGACTGACGATAGCAAAATCGTCTTTCTATGCAGGAGCAATAGCCGTAGTTCAGGTGGTGGAATATGTCTGATGAACAATTAGAACCCGTGACAGAGCTGGCCGCTGAACCCGTGGCCCAAAGTCGTTTTTACTATGCACAGCTTGACGCTGAAAATAAGGTGATCTGTAAGTCGGACTTATCGGGCGAAGTGATTGCCCCAGGGATGATTGCTGTGACTAGCCTGGATAACTTTCAACTTGGCGACCTGTACGAAAACGGCCAATTTGTAACACCGGAGCCAGTGCCGGAGCTTCAGCCATGAAATCAAACCAAACCATTTTAATCGGCGGCGGCTTAGGTCTGGCCGCTTTGGGCTTGCTGCTGTTCAGCCGCAAAGCCAGCGCAGAATCGACTTTAACCCAAGGAGAAAAGGAGTGGATAACAGTGGAAACCCCTAATACAACCCAGCCAACAACAGGCACAGCAGCAGACCCATACAACAAAACGCCAGTAGGCCAAACGCCACGCGGTATCCGAAACAACAACCCGCTGAACCTGATAGCGACAAATACGCCGTGGGAAGGGAAGACGGGCAATGATGGCACCTTTGAGGTATTCAAAGACCCATACAGCGGCATCCGTGCGGCGGCCCGTAATCTGCGGACCTACCGCGATAAATACGGCCTAAACACCATTAGCGGCATTGTTCTGCGCTGGACAAAAGGCGACCCAGCCCAAACACAGCAGAACTACATGAATTTTATTGCTAACAAAATGGGTATCAGCACGGGTGCCACACTGACCACAGTGGAGCAATACACTCAGCTTGTCACCAGTATGATTATGTTTGAAAACAAGCTGCAACAACCCTACGACTACAGCTTAATTCAAAAGGCGGTGAAAGATGGCCTTGCATAAACAAATCGCGATTAGTGTAGCGGCATCCCTGATAGCTTCAGCTATATGGGAATGGTACAAAACCAGTCAAAACAACAAAGTCATTACCGACCTTGTTAAGGGGCCATAAATGGCTAAAGGCTTTGATTTAGGTGACGCATCAAGCCTAGCCAGCACGGGCCTAGTTTTGGTTGTAGGGGGTGCGCTGGTTTACATGGCGTACAAATCAAACCTTTTAGGCTTGGCAGCAGGTGCGGTGGAAGGTGCGGCGGGTTTAGTTGTTGACGGTGTTGGACACGCATCAGACGCCTATAAACAAAACGCCGCTGGTTCAACCGGAACGGGGCAAGCGTGGTGGGAGAGGCTACTTAGTAACCCTATTAGCGACTCATGGAACGAGATATACAACCCAGGCATAAAAGCAACTTCGGGTTATGTGGTGATCCGAAAGCGCGATTTTAACTCGCAGTGGATTTACAGCAATGCAGCGTATGCAGCAGCTGTGGATATGTATCCAGGTAACAGGGATATTTTAAGTAAATACGTGCTAGACAGTGGCATGAAGCTGAAAAAGAGCCTTCAAAATATCGTAAAACTAACGGATTTTGTTGTAATCCGTCCAAATGGAGAAATACAAAGTGCTTAAAAAATTTAGTGAGTTCTGGAAGCAAAACAAAAAAGCGATAGTGACTGTTGTCAGCTTAACCGCAGCAGCCCCTTATTTGCCTGTGCTGGTTCCGCTGGCTGATGTGGCAGCAGATGCAGCCGTACAGACAGAGCAAGCCGGTGAGTCACAGCCTGGTAAGTCACAGGGCGAAGGTAAATAATGGAATTAGCCCAAATTCAGGAATTGCTGAGCATGGGCGGCAACAGTGCAACCATCTATCTGGCTTTTATACTCTGGAAGCTAGATAGACGGTTGCACAATGTCGAAGTGGTCACAGGCATTAAAAAGCTGGTCACAAAGAGCGGTTCGCAATAAAGCGCGGTACTTTGTCCCAGCTGACACTTTTCATTATAAACGGCCAAAATTGAATGGTACTTAACCGGATAAGCTGGCCGTCTGCTAACAAAACCCCATCATGGCAAACCTTCAAGCTGGCTTTTCGCCAGGCAGGAGGCAGGAAATCACCCGCATAAAGCATTTCTAACTGATGCCGTGCTTTCTCTGGTAAACCGTCTTTGAGCCAGCGCTTAACCGTCTGAGGCTTGACCAGAAAGAAGTGACAGATTTTGTCGATATCAGGCTCTGTTGTGACTTGGCCAGGGCGAAATTCGGGCGTCATAAAGCCAGTAAACCAGAGTAGGTTACGGTCACTGATAGACTTTGTTTGCATAAGCATAAGTTACTAATTCCATATAGTTATTAAAAACGGTTTTTCCTTCCGTTCTGATAACTGCATAAAACAAGCCTTACAGCGCCCAAATTAAACTAAAGTAGTAGAAACTGTAATTATGATAAAACAGGTACATGCCGTGCTATGGGTTAACCTGTTGAATCTATACACTAATTTAACAACTACATATTATTTAACATAATAATCATTATTTTTAGCGCTGAATGTAAAGACCGTTTTAAATCAGATACTTAGAAGGGGAGGAACGCGGCGAATTTATCAAAATGATAAGGAAATCCGCCGCAGAATTTAGGTGTTAGGCCACCATTTTAGACAGGACTTTGACGTCCATCTTGCCGGACTTTTTAACCTCTTCCCAAAAAATTACCATCGAATTATTGCCACGCTTCATTTCGCGCTCAATGTGAGCGTCAGCCAGCACCGCTAAAGGGTTTAGGTCAAGCATGTAAGCTGTTTTGATGGCAAAGTCATCATCCATAATATTGCGACCAGTTCTGTACTGGCTGATTCTGGCTCTACTTTCACCAAGTTTCTTTGCAAGTTGATAATCAGACTCCAGTAAATACGCTGCTATCAGCGCATCTATATATTCGACTGTTTTCACTTTAGTTCCCCCAAGAACTCATTTTCCTTGTGAAGTTTAGGCGCATAGCTAACAGCCAACAACATGTAAATGCGCATTTACGTGTATATGCTCATTGACTATCATCAGCGTGCTTTCGGTTTATTCCCCAAGAACAAAGCCTGAAAAGCAAATCCCTATGGGCGGGTTAGCTGGAATCCTCACTGGCTAACCCAGCCCGACCGCTGTAGGGGCGGTGTGTAGGGCGGTCGAAACAACGTGGAGCCGAACACATGGATAAACATACAGTAGTGCCGAGACCTGAACAGCAACTGAAGCCAGCATATAACGGCTACAAGCTGTTACTGTCACAAGCCACCAAAGACCCACTGGCACAAGCCAGCATTCAATCTGCAATTAATTACATTAAACAGACTGTCAACATCAGCCGCAGCCCTGAACAAATCGCACAGTGCGAGCTAAACGGCAAATACCTCGACCAAATCAAAGCCCGTCTGAAAGGCAGCCAAACCAAAAATGCTGATCCGTTGCCAGGTAGCAAATTGGCGGGGTTGTCTGTATGAGCAAAGCTATATCGAAAGTAATTTACGTTGTCACAATCAACGGCGCGGTGCTGTGGGCGTTTGAAGACTGGGAAGCGGCAGAGAAGGAGCGAAAAGCGATTAGCACTCACGGCACTGCGAAAATAGAAAAAGTCTGTCTTTTCGTAGGCGGTGAAGCATGAAATTCATCAACTACAGAGTTTCAGCAGGACGCGTAGCCGCCAAACTGAAAAATGACCTTGTTGGATTAACCGTGGTAGCGCCAACTGGATACTCAAACTCAGGCCAGACCGTTTATGAAAGGATTGGCACCGTCAAGCAATTTCGCCCTGAAGGGGCACAGTCAGAGATTGCTTATCTGTTCCAATGGGCGGACGAAAACGGCACAGCAGAAATCGGCATTTTAAAAAGTGAAGAGATTACGCTGTGCCTGTCACCCGACCAACTGCACCTGATTAAACGCCTAGAGGCGTGATATGGACAGAAAGCGTCTAATCCTATCCCTGTTCCCAGGTATCGACCTATTTTCTAAACCCTTCGAAGAGCGTGGATTTTGCGTAGTCCGTGGCCCTGACCTTGTGTTAGGGCAGGACATACGGGATTTTCACGTTCCCGCTGGCATATTTGCAGGAATAATCGGCGGCCCACCTTGTCAAGACTTTAGCGGCTTAAGGCGTGACGCAGCAACGGGCTACGGCTTAGAAATGCAAGCCGAATATCAGCGCATAGTTGAAGAAGGTCAGCCGGATTGGTGGCTGATGGAAAACGTGCCTAGAGTGCCAAACCTGCGAATAGATGGCTGGTCATGGCAACGGTTCGACCTGAATCAATGCTGGTTTTCTGATGTGAGTCGGCTACGGCATTTTCAGTTCGGTAGCAAGGCAGGGATAAAACTAAACCCACCAAAAGGCACAGGCAGAAGTGCAACCCATTCAGCCGCAACCGCATCAGATGACAGGTCGTTCAGTCACCTGAAATACTGCCAAGGCTTACCGGAAAGCTTTGACTTGCCCAGTTTCACCGTAGAAGGAAAAAAACGCGCTGTAGGGAACGGGGTTCCGCTGGTTTTAGGTCGCATTCTGGCCGCACTAATTGACCACCATGTGTACGGCGTGACAGACCAGGCGAATGAGCCTGTGACTTATCGAGCGAAAACAGTTGTGACCACTCCAGGAGCGGAAAGCGTGACTACGCAGCGGGATGATTCCGTGACTGTGCCGGCTGACAATAATGTGACCCAGCTCGAAACGGATAATGTGACAAGCCAGGGTGAAATAGTGACCCGCCGGCATCTAGAATGTGTGACCATCCGGAGAGAAGTTTGCGCGTGTGGTTGCGGTCGTGTAGTCACAGGAAAAGCAAAATATTCGTCTGCTACATGCCGCAAAAGAAAGCAGCGTGAAAGGGCTGAAATATGCCTTTAACTGCTTACCCCGTTTCAGCCCTAAGTGATTGGCGTTGGTCTAATGAGCTGGTGGATTGTCTGCCAGCCCGTTATGAAAAAAGCCTAATCAGCACCTACACCACCAAATACCAAAAAGACGATGTGGCCGCCAACGTGTGGCTACGTCTGATTATGGGAAAGCTGAAGCGTATCAAAATGCCTTTAACCTCTATCGGCTCTGATAAGTGCGCGACAAGCTGGGCGTCTGAGCATTACCGCTTACGGTACACCACAGCCAGAGGCAGCCATTTAACTATTGATGAATTAATACCGCGCTATGAGCACTTAGCCGCCTATGCAAAAAAAACCGGATTCGTGCCGCCAGGTGCAGACCGTAAAACAATGACGCTGGCACAAATTAGCCAGTGCGTATCCCATTTAGACAACGAAAAATGGTGGCAGCGCCAAGCCAAAAAAACCGCAGCCCGAGCGCGTGAATACATGGCTATTGCCTTGGGTATGGTAGGCCGTGGCGCACAGCCCTACATCAGTAAAGAAGCCCTGTCCGAGTGGGTAAAGCAGCAAAAAGACGCCGCAGAATTCCTTGAAAACAATTTCATAGCCGCCGAAAACGAAACAGCCAGCGGCTTTGATGATATGGATATTATCAGCTTAAGCGAAGCCGCAGCAGGTAGCACAGCAAACCCTGAGATTCGCCGCCTTGAAATGATGACCCGTATACGTGGCATGAAAGAAGCGGCAGAGGCCGAAGGGCAAACGGCCATATTTGTGACCATCACCGCGCCAGGTGCATTCCACTACAACAGCGGCAAAAAATGGAATGGGGCTGACCCGAGGGATACTCAGCGCTATCTGTCAAAACAGTGGGCCAAAGTGCGCGCTGAATTAAACGATGCGGGAATCAAAATATCAGGGCTTCGTGTAGTGGAACCACACAACGACGAAACCCCACACTGGCATATGTTGCTGTTTGTTTTGCCTGGTTTTAAAAAGGCGGTGATCGGACTGTTAAAGCACTACGCTCTGCAACACGACAAAGACGAAAAGGGCGCAGAACAGCACCGCTTTACTGTGGAAGAAATCGACCCTTCAAAGGGCTGCGCTGTGGCCTATATCGCGAAATACATCAGCAAGAGTATTAACGCCGCACACGTCATTGACGAAAAGGACAAAGACGGCGAAGAGGAAACAGGCGATACGGTTGCAGAGGCAAGCCAGAAGTGCCGCGCATGGGCTAGCCGCTGGGGGATACGTCAATTCCAATTCATAGGCAGCCCACCAGTTACCATTTGGCGCGAACTGCGCCGAGTGCGTGAAACCATACAATCTGAAAAAGCCGAACTATCCAGAGTGGACTTAATACACCTTGCAGCAGATGCGGGGGATTTTTGCTCATTCATACAGCTCATGGGCGGCCTTAATGCCAAGCGCGGCAGTTATCCGGTCAATACCATCAAACACGTTAAAGAAACAGCCAGCGGTACAGTGCGGGAGAAAATTGTCGGGATTATCGCGGGAGCGCACAACTACATGATTACCCGCCGCAACTGGATACGAATCGGCAGCTGGAACCGCTTTTGCTCTTTGCAAGGTGCAAACCGCGCAGCTCGGACCCGTGAGAATAACTGTAAGTCCGAACTAAACCAACCGGAGCGCAACGAACATTTTTGGTCCCGCTTTGAACGGGCCGCCAACGAATTAGCCGAATTCACCAGCAAGAAATCGGGCTTTGTCGCCTACATCAACGCCGCTGGGGAATACATCACCGAAAAAATCACCGATTACTTTAACAGCTACGCACTGGAACCCAGCTGGGACAGTTGCGCGGCATAACACAACGAGGCAATACCATGACAAAACAAACCAAAAACGCACTGTTAGTAGCAGTAGTCACAGCCATTGTAGAAAAAGCACGGGCTATTGATGACTTAAACGTATTTCAGCAAGCGGCAGCAGCCAAACAGCTGATTAAAGACGACGTTGTACCGTTCCTGATGACCATAGCCGAAAAGCTGGACGGCTTAACATCAGAAAGCGATCTGGCTAAACAATTTGAAGTGCTCAACAAAAAAGTGGCCGCTTTAGAAGCCAAAGCCAAAAAATTGACCAAACCAGACGAGGCGGCGCAATGATGCGCCGTCCTTTTTCCGGTGTCCGGTCACTCAAAGCCAACAAAGTGACTGAGGCGGTTTATATCGCACTCGGGTACACCTATCAAAAAATCAGGGCCATGCACGACCCTGTAAACGTCACAGCCACCAAAGGCACTATTTTGCGGGGGTAACAATGGCAAACGACAACTTAGCAATGACCAGCTGTCCGCACTGCGGCGAACAGGCACCAGTTCGGAAAATCAAAAATTCGCCTCTGCTGTATCTGGCGTGCAAATGCGGAACCCACAAAAGCAGCAGCCAGGCTTTTCAGGAAAAACTGCAAAACGCAGTTTCAGGAATTCCAGAAACCGAACCCGAAAATAATTCGGAAAATTCCGAAAATTTGGGGACGGAATGGAGTCCCACAATCAAAACGCAGTCCGCGCCGTTATTGGGGCAGTCTGAAAATCAACAAAACCAGCCAGAGCCACAAAATACAGCACCAAAAGGCGGAATCCTTAAGAAAGTCGCGGGATTCAGCCTTTTGTTGTTGGCAGTGGGCGGCCTTGTACTGAAGGTAGCAAAATGACAGATACAACAGTGACAGACCAGGTAAACAATGGCGTGACAGCGCCAGGTGCAGAGGTTGTGACAATGCAGCCACTAGACCCGTCTTTTACGGCATTGCTTGAAATGGCTGGAAGGGATGCAGCACAACAGGAGGTTGAGCAGTTGCCGCCGCTGGAAATGCCAGCCGAACTTGATGCAGCTCGGGTAAAGCTGGCAGAAGAAGCCACCAAAAACGCCGCTGGCTTTTTGTTCTTTGCCCTTCAGGAATCAACGGGGCGATCTTACAACCTGACAGAACAGGCCGCTAACAAATTAGCCAAAGGCATAGCGCCGTGCCTGGTCAAATATGGAGTAGGTGAACCATCAGCGCTGTTTATCAAATGGAAAGTTGAAATTGATGCTCTGATGGCACTGGGCGCGCTGGGCTATGGCATGTTCAAGGCCCATAAGCAGTACCAGAAAGAAGAAAAAGAGGCGGCAGCTCATGGCAATCAATCCTAACAACGCAAACCAAAACAATCACGTTGCGTACTGCGGTACGTCTGGCGCGGGTAAGTCGGTAGCGGTAAAGGGGTTCGGCTTTGTCGGGCCTTGCGCCGCACTGTTTGATATTTATGGCGACTATCGGACAAGCCGCCGCCGGAAAGTGTCCGGCTTAGGCAATGGCCGCAAAGTTCACCACTACAGCACAAGGCACACGTTTTTAAAGGCGTTCGCTGAAGCATGGGCCAGCGGCAAGGGCTTTGCTGTGGCGTATCAACCGGAATTTAAAGACGATAAAGCCTACAAAACAGAGGCGGAATGGTTCGCGGACGTGGTGTGGCGCGCATCAGACGGAAATCGCCGCTTAGACGTGGTGTTTGAGGAAATGGCGCGCTATCTGGACGGGACAGGCAAAGCAACGGGCCGCATAGGGGAAATTGCCACAGGGGGCCGTAAATTTGGCTTAGTGTTCCATTTTGTGTTTCAGCGCCCGACTGAAGTACCAAAGACCCTAACCAGTCAGGCCGCCATAACAGTGATCGGAGCACAGCAGACAAAACTGGACGCTAAGCGCTGGACTGAGGAGCTGGATTGCGAACTTTCCGAAATTATCAGGCTTGGCGAACTCAACCAGCAATTTAAAAAATATTACCTTGTAAAGCGCGGCGGTATTGGGAATTACGAGCAAAAAAGCATTATGTTCTAATTTCCTCTTTTGGGGATAATTCAGGAATCCATTTAGAAACCGTTGCTTTTTGGGCGCAGGCTTAGCACCGCAAAGCAACGAATTCTTTACTAACCAAAGCAACTAATTCTTTACTAACCAAGAGAGGGCACCATGCCAGATTTACAAACCAAACAGACCTACAGCTTAATGACGCTGTTATTAGTATCGGGCGCGACTGCCTTAGTCGCTATTTGGGCGGCTAACAATGTGTCAGCTGTTCGCAACGTTGTACGTTAAGGGGCGGCCGCTATGAACCTGTTAGAAGTAGCAGTAAACGGCTTTAAGCCAACCCCTGTTGAGCTGAATAACTTTGTCGGTGTTGGCCCAGGTCAGCGCGCAAGTTTATCCATAACCCCTGGTGCAACGTTTCAGATGATTGAATTTGTATCAAACATCACAGACGCTACCAAAATCACCAAAATCGAAATTGAGCTGAACGGCAGTACGATTGTGAACTGCACAGGTTCGGACTTAAAAACCGTACTAGAAGCCTACACAAAGCGCAACCGCGCCGCTGGTCGCTATGTGGTGAACTTCTACAATCCAGAAGCCGCTACGCTGAACAGTATGCGCCTTGGTGAGCTGGTTACGTTGCCGTCTGATACACTGACAGCCTATGTCACCTTTGACGCTTCAGTAGTATCGCCAACACTGCGCGCCCGTGCCTTGGTTACGCCAAATCAATCAGTGCGCTACTTCATCCCGAAAATTTACAGTATCAATATCGACCCGTCTGTTGTGGGTGAAAACAATCTAGCGTGGCCTACCCGCCGTGGTGATCATTTCATCCGCCGCTTACATTTCCTGTCTGCCACCGTGACTAAGCTTCAGGTGTTCCGCGATGACTTAAAAGTATTTCACGCCACCAAAGCAGACAACGCTGAAGACTTGGCCGAGGGCGGCGATAACGCACCACTGGCATCAGCATTTCACTTTGACCCTGCACACATTGGCTTTCAGTGGGAAGGTGCATTCCCAACGATTGCGAGCAAGTCTTTAGACTTCAAATATGACGTGAGCGCAACGGGCGGTATCAAAGTGCTGTGCGAAACCATCGACCAAGTGACCAGCTTAGCAGCGGCTTAAGCGGCGGCCTAAGCGATAAGTTAAACCAAAAGCCCGCACACGATACGCGGGCTTTTTTAATCAGAAGGTAAACATTATGGCAACAGCAGTTGCAACAGCAGCGCCAGCGCTTAGCTGGTATCAACAACTGGCACAGGCCGCAACAGGCATGGGCGTCAAAGTGTTTGAAAGCATCGGTGAAGGTTCAACACAGCTGGTTCAGGCCAAAGTGAACGAAAAGCTAGGCCTGATGCCGTCCGATAGCCAGTATTACTATGACGTCACCGGAACCCCAGCCTATCAGCGACAACAGCAAACATCATTGGGCCGCGATTGGGACGGTACGCCACTCAATGAAGAAGTGATAAGCGTTGGCGGCCTGAGTGTCACCAAAAGCACAGCCACAACCTTTGCATGGGTAGCGGGTGCGTTAGTCGCTGGCTTGTTCGCCTACAAACTAATCAAGTGAGGTCGGTATGAATAATTTTTTAAACCGTATTGCAAGCCGCTTTCGCTCAAGCCCTAAGTCAGTAGCCAATACAACGGGCTTGGTTGCAACTGTGATTAGTCGCACAGACACCAACACAGGCAAAAAGCAGCCAATTTCAAAAACACCGACCCGCTTAGCCCCGATTAACGAGGGCGCGCCCGTGGTTCGCTATTTGGGTATGCCAGACCGGAGCAACGAACAATGAACCCGCTGTTATCTGCTGGCTTGCCAGCTATGTCAGGCGGCTTAAACGATAGCGGTTCAGCGGTGGCGGGTGATATTCAGGGCAAAAACACCAACGGCGGTTCAATTAATTTTGGGGGCGGCTGGGAAAGCGCTATTCCATTCGCCGTGGTCGGTGTGACTGTCCTGGTTGGTATTTACCTCTGGAAAAAGAAATAAGGGGGCAGTGTGGGCTTATTTAGCGGCAGCAAAAGCAGCAGCACAAGCAGTACGACCAATAACAATTCAAGCTCTTTGGGTATTGATGGCGCGTTGTCCGGTATCTTAGGGGATGGCAACACGATGGTAAACGACAGCAGCTCAACCGATATAGAAATCGACAACAGCGATAATTCTATTCGGGAGTTTGACGGCCAGCTGTCAGGCTCAACCATTGGCGGCAATGTCACCATGACAGCGGACGGCGCGTTTCAGTTTGGCTCTGATGTAATCAAAGAGCTAGGCAACACAATGCAAAGCGCACTCAATAACGCCACAGAGCAAACTTATCTTGCAACCAAGGCGGCAGAACAGGCCGCAGCTAGTGCGCTGGCCTTTGGAGATAGTGCGGTGCGCTCTGTGGAAAACACCAGCATGAAAGCCATTGATAAAGTCGGATCCGTGAGCGAGTACGCCATTAAATCTGCCACTGAATCAACCCTGTACGCGGGGGAGACTATCAGCAATGCGGCAGAGCTATTCGCCAAACAAAACCAAGCCACCACAGCGGCCAGCATTGAAGCCACCAACCAAGCAATGGAGCGCAACGCCGCATTAATCCAGACCACAGCGTTAGGCGGTCAAGACCTGATGATTGATGCCATGAAAAAAGTGCTGATGGCTGGCGCGGCAATGATGGCGGTTGTGTTTGCAGTATCAGCGTACAGGGGCGCGAAAGCATGAATTTAATCACTTTACAGCCTGGTGAAATCAGGCAAATACCACTGACGGGCCGCTATGTGGTAGTACGGACCGTAGTCGGAAAAGTCGTTTTATCTGACCCGCACTTAGGCCTACCTGAGTTTGAAATCAGGCAAAGCGATAACGTGGAGTTTGAACAAAGTCGGGCGGTCACGGTTCGCAACGCTGGCACAACAGTCGCACAAGTCGAGCTGCAATCTAGCCCGGTCAAAATATTCAGCAATGACGGCGGCAGTGTAAAAATCAGCGGCGGCAGTATTCAAAGCATCATTGAGCCTATCCAGGTCACGGCTGAAGCAACTGTGCAGGACGGCACAGTAACCAGCCAGAGCCAAGAAACCGTAGGGCAACAGGCAGATATAACCATACCGCCAGCGACAAAGGTCAAAGTGCTGTCTGCAAGCTCTGATATTCGGCGCACGGCCTTTATTCAGTTGATTAGTTCGAGCGTAACGACCATTTGCCGAGTAGGTGACAGCACGGTTGACGCGAACAGCGGCCTGTATCTGTTCGGCTCGACAGGTGCGCCAGCTGTGCTTGAAATCGACCTGAAAGGGGAGCTGTGGATATTAAACACACACGCTAGCAACTCAGCGAAAGTTGCCGTGATGTGGGGAGCCAAATAATGCCAGTAGCATTTTCAATTCAGCCCATCATTGACGCACAAACAACAGCGCTCAATACCACTATCAACGCTGCTCGGGACAACGTAAAAGCGGACAACACAACGCAGATAACAGCCCAAAACACAGCGTTAACAACGGCCATTAATGCGGCCCGTGATGATGTGAAAGCGGATAACGCCACGAAAATAACCGCACAGAACACAGCGCTAACGGCGGCAATTACTGCCAAGTCAGCACTAAAAAGCCTGAATATTTTGGAGTTCTCCATAGGCTTAAGCTCAGTAAGTCAGGACTTGACGATTCCAGCCATTAACCCTGCCAAAACCGTGCTGGTGTTAGCCAGTGAAAACGACAGGGGTAACGGCGACAGGAGTGGAGGCAACTACACAGAAGCCAGTTACACGTTAAAAGTTATCAATGCGACAACAGTACGACTGACGATAGCAAAATCGTCTTTCTATGCAGGAGCAATAGCCGTAGTTCAGGTGGTGGAATATGTCTGATGAACAATTAGAACCCGTGACAGAGCTGGCCGCTGAACCCGTGGCCCAAAGTCGTTTTTACTATGCACAGCTTGACGCTGAAAATAAGGTGATCTGTAAGTCGGACTTATCGGGCGAAGTGATTGCCCCAGGGATGATTGCTGTGACTAGCCTGGATAACTTTCAACTTGGCGACCTGTACGAAAACGGCCAATTTGTAACACCGGAGCCAGTGCCGGAGCTTCAGCCATGAAATCAAACCAAACCATTTTAATCGGCGGCGGCTTAGGTCTGGCCGCTTTGGGCTTGCTGCTGTTCAGCCGCAAAGCCAGCGCAGAATCGACTTTAACCCAAGGAGAAAAGGAGTGGATAACAGTGGAAACCCCTAATACAACCCAGCCAACAACAGGCACAGCAGCAGACCCATACAACAAAACGCCAGTAGGCCAAACGCCACGCGGTATCCGAAACAACAACCCGCTGAACCTGATAGCGACAAATACGCCGTGGGAAGGGAAGACGGGCAATGATGGCACCTTTGAGGTATTCAAAGACCCATACAGCGGCATCCGTGCGGCGGCCCGTAATCTGCGGACCTACCGCGATAAATACGGCCTAAACACCATTAGCGGCATTGTTCTGCGCTGGACAAAAGGCGACCCAGCCCAAACACAGCAGAACTACATGAATTTTATTGCTAACAAAATGGGTATCAGCACGGGTGCCACACTGACCACAGTGGAGCAATACACTCAGCTTGTCACCAGTATGATTATGTTTGAAAACAAGCTGCAACAACCCTACGACTACAGCTTAATTCAAAAGGCGGTGAAAGATGGCCTTGCATAAACAAATCGCGATTAGTGTAGCGGCATCCCTGATAGCTTCAGCTATATGGGAATGGTACAAAACCAGTCAAAACAACAAAGTCATTACCGACCTTGTTAAGGGGCCATAAATGGCTAAAGGCTTTGATTTAGGTGACGCATCAAGCCTAGCCAGCACGGGCCTAGTTTTGGTTGTAGGGGGTGCGCTGGTTTACATGGCGTACAAATCAAACCTTTTAGGCTTGGCAGCAGGTGCGGTGGAAGGTGCGGCGGGTTTAGTTGTTGACGGTGTTGGACACGCATCAGACGCCTATAAACAAAACGCCGCTGGTTCAACCGGAACGGGGCAAGCGTGGTGGGAGAGGCTACTTAGTAACCCTATTAGCGACTCATGGAACGAGATATACAACCCAGGCATAAAAGCAACTTCGGGTTATGTGGTGATCCGAAAGCGCGATTTTAACTCGCAGTGGATTTACAGCAATGCAGCGTATGCAGCAGCTGTGGATATGTATCCAGGTAACAGGGATATTTTAAGTAAATACGTGCTAGACAGTGGCATGAAGCTGAAAAAGAGCCTTCAAAATATCGTAAAACTAACGGATTTTGTTGTAATCCGTCCAAATGGAGAAATACAAAGTGCTTAAAAAATTTAGTGAGTTCTGGAAGCAAAACAAAAAAGCGATAGTGACTGTTGTCAGCTTAACCGCAGCAGCCCCTTATTTGCCTGTGCTGGTTCCGCTGGCTGATGTGGCAGCAGATGCAGCCGTACAGACAGAGCAAGCCGGTGAGTCACAGCCTGGTAAGTCACAGGGCGAAGGTAAATAATGGAATTAGCCCAAATTCAGGAATTGCTGAGCATGGGCGGCAACAGTGCAACCATCTATCTGGCTTTTATACTCTGGAAGCTAGATAGACGGTTGCACAATGTCGAAGTGGTCACAGGCATTAAAAAGCTGGTCACAAAGAGCGGTTCGCAATAAAGCGCGGTACTTTGTCCCAGCTGACACTTTTCATTATAAACGGCCAAAATTGAATGGTACTTAACCGGATAAGCTGGCCGTCTGCTAACAAAACCCCATCATGGCAAACCTTCAAGCTGGCTTTTCGCCAGGCAGGAGGCAGGAAATCACCCGCATAAAGCATTTCTAACTGATGCCGTGCTTTCTCTGGTAAACCGTCTTTGAGCCAGCGCTTAACCGTCTGAGGCTTGACCAGAAAGAAGTGACAGATTTTGTCGATATCAGGCTCTGTTGTGACTTGGCCAGGGCGAAATTCGGGCGTCATAAAGCCAGTAAACCAGAGTAGGTTACGGTCACTGATAGACTTTGTTTGCATAAGCATAAGTTACTAATTCCATATAGTTATTAAAAACGGTTTTTCCTTCCGTTCTGATAACTGCATAAAACAAGCCTTACAGCGCCCAAATTAAACTAAAGTAGTAGAAACTGTAATTATGATAAAACAGGTACATGCCGTGCTATGGGTTAACCTGTTGAATCTATACACTAATTTAACAACTACATATTATTTAACATAATAATCATTATGTGCCACTATGTGTATCAGATAAAAAGGGGGTATATCGATACTTGTAAATCAGATATCTGGCTTTCACATGTTCTGCTGCTTACATGCTATAGCTCCCGATACACATCTATATTTGCAGCGTTAAACTCGTTGATGAGAACAGATGCCTAAGCTAAACGGGAAAACCATACACATCAAGTTGTATGGTTTTCAAATTTAGATGAAGCTTAATTCCGAGAAATCAGTTTAATACCATCCTCGTAACATTCAGTCGTTTTACCCGAACCTGAAATCACCTGGATATGGTCAAAGCCAGCAGCTGGAGCGGACTTCTCAATTAAGTCAGTAAAGTCATCAGCTATCGAACTGATTTCGTCACCTTTTTGCTCTAAAGCTTCAAAATGTGTTTTGTAACGACTTGTAATATCCTGAATTTCCGCGGCTATTTTATTTTGCTCAGACATTTTGACTTTATCTATCCGGATACTGTTTTCATCTTCTTTGTGCACTAAATCCGAAAGTTCAGCCATACGTTCGCTGCGTTGCTCCATTTCCGCTTCAAATGCTTTCATAGGCAACTGCAATTCTTGCATTTGCAGCTCAACAGTCTGTAAACGTTGGTAAGCTGAGAGCTCGTCTGGGGTCATAGCACGTTGCTGTATTACTTTGCAGTCTTTAATAAAAGCTAGTTGTACCGGCTTTTCCGCTGCTGAGTTTGAGGTCGCTTCGGTTTTTGCTTGAGCTGTACATCCTATTGCAATAGCAACGGCAACGGATAACAAAGTGAAGGTCAATGATGTTTGAAATTTCATAACAGGCTCCTTGATTTAGTTATAACTAAGTCGGAGCGGCAAGATAAATAGTTGGAAGGCAGAATAAAAAAAGTTGGTTTAATAGCTAACTTATTGATTAAACCAACTTTTTATTTTAAGTCTTAGTGTGAAAACCTCTAAGAGTTAATGACCGCTGACGCGTTTGTATTCGCGATATTCTGGCTTCCAGAAATTACGCTCAATTTTTTGCAGCAATTCATCATCACTGATTTCCAGTGCTAAGCCTTGCTTTTGCGCAATTTTAGCCACTTCAAAAGCGATTTTTTTACTAAGCTCTGATAGTTCAGACAAAGCTGGCAATAAGGAACCCTGCCCTGTATTAGCTAATGGCGAAGCTGCAGCTAAGGTTTCGCTGGCGATACGCAACATGTCATCGCTGATGCGGCTGGCTTTTACTGCTACTACACCTAAACCAATGCCTGGGAATATGTAGGAGTTATTACACTGCGCAATATGGTAGCTCTGGCCTTTATGAGTAACAGGTTTAAACGGACTACCGGTCGCGATAATCACTTTACCGTCTGTCCATTTGATGACCTGTTCAGGAGTTGCTTCTACCTGCTTTGAAGGGTTACTCAAAGGGAAAATAATAGGTAATTCGCAATGCTTTTTCATGGCGGTGATCACTTGTTCAGTGAACAAACCTGGTTGGCCAGAGACACCAATTAAGATATCCGGCTTCGCGCAATTCATCACATCGAGTAAAGAGGCGTATTCACCACTGTATGCCCAGTCTGCCAAATCTGATTTTTTCTGCATCAGAGCTTGCTGGAAATCACGTAAATCAGCCATGCCTTCAGTCAATAGGCCAAAACGGTCGACCATATAGACTTGTTTACGTGCTGTAGCGTCGTCCAATCCTTCAGTTTTCATTTGGCTGATGATTTGCTCTGCTATACCGCAGCCAGCAGAACCAGCACCGACAAAGACTACCTTTTGTGACGATAACTTTTTACCTTTACTACGACAAGCAGCTAACAAAGAACCTACTGTCACAGCTGCTGTTCCCTGAATGTCATCGTTGAAACAGCAGTAGTCATCGCGGTAGCGCTTTAAAATAGGCATAGCATTGGGCTGAGCAAAATCTTCAAACTGCACTAAGGCATCAGGCCAGCGACGTTTTACCGCTTTCATAAACTGATCAATAAAAGCGTCGTACTCTTCGCCGGTAATACGTTTATGCTTAGACCCCATGTAAACCGGGTCATTCAGCAGTTTTTCGTTATTTGTGCCTACATCCAGCATCACAGGCAAGGTATAAGCTGGGCTGATACCACCACAGGCTGTGTAGAGAGATAATTTACCTATAGAAATACCCATACCGCCAACGCCTTGGTCGCCTAAACCCAGTACACGTTCGCCGTCTGTCACTACTATAACTTTCACTTTTTTCTTGGTGACGCTGCGCAGTATGTCATCCATATGCTCACGTTCACTGTACGAAACAAAAATACCACGTGCGCTGCGGTAAATCGCAGAGAAACGCTCACAAGCGTCCCCTACTGTTGGTGTATAAATCACCGGGATCATTTCTTCCAGGTGCTCTTTTACCAAGCGATAAAACAAAGTTTCGTTTTTATCGTGAATAGCACGCAGATAAATATGTTTGTTGATTGGCTCGGCAAAACTGGAGTACTGCATATAGGCGCGAGCCAACTGCTGTTCAATAGTTTCGTAGCGTGGTGGCAACAAACCTATCAGGTTAAAAGCAATACGTTCTTCTTTAGTGAAAGCACTGCCTTTATTCAATAATGGAGTTTCTAATAAAGCTGGACCTGCGTAGGAGGTATAAAGAGGTTGTTTTGTACTCATTGGGATCTCTCAAAACTAGCCTGCTGGCTCAAATTGCTGGCGATCATAACAGGTCTGACTAAGGCGGCAACCTTACAAAGACCAAACTGAGGATAAATGACGTTCATTTCGTGCTGGTCAGACCTGAAAAACGCTATTTTCCGCCTTATCTCTTGAATTTTGTCTCCAGAATGACAGAAGAGTTGGTGCGCTCTACCCCATCCAGATTGCCAATTTCGTCCAAAATATGGCTTAACTGCTCAGTACTTTGAGCCTGTACTACGGCTATTAAGTCGTACTCACCACTGATAGCGTAGAGCTCAGAAATTTGACTGATTTGCTTAAGCTCCAGATTCGTTTTAGTCGTCAGTTTTTGCCGTACTTTAATGGCAACGTGGGCTGAAACTAACTGACTTAAAAATGCACTGCCATATTCCAGTACATAACCTTTTACCACACCGCTTTGCTCCAATCTGTGCAAGCGGTTTTGCACTGTACTGCGTGACACATTTAGTGCTCTGGCTAAATCAGAAATACTTGCCCTCGCGTTTCGACGCAAGATCCCAAGTAGTTTTTCGTCGTCAGAACTTATCATTTTGCTCAATGACCTTATCAAAATGGCAGATTTAACTGAAATATTGTTGATAATGCTACTGCATATTGGCAAGACTGGCCAATATAATAAATAAAATCCCCGTGTTACCTCCGCTTTTATGGCGTGGGGTGTCCGATACCCTATGATGAACAAGAAGTACAGAGGCAGAATAGCAATGCAAGTCAGCAGATCTTTATTCGATGAAGTGATGGTTCCAAACTACGCACCGTCTGCGGTGATCCCGGTGAAAGGTCTGGGCTCAAAAGTCTGGGACCAAACGGGTCGCGAGTTTATTGACTTCGCAGGCGGCATAGCCGTGAACTGTTTAGGTCATTGCCATCCTGTTTTAGTCAGCGCTTTAAAAGAGCAGGCGGACAAGTTATGGCATTTATCTAACGTGATGACCAACGAACCAGCACTTATTCTGGCGCAGAAGCTAGTCAACGCCACCTTTGCTGAGAAAGTCTATTTTGCCAACTCTGGTGCTGAAGCGAACGAAGCTGCGTTAAAGCTGGCTCGCCGCTGGGCTAAAAACGAAGTCGGTGAACACAAAACTCAAATTATTGCCTTTAAACAAGGTTTTCATGGCCGTACTTTCTTCACAGTCACAGTTGGCGGCCAACCCGCCTATTCCGACGGTTTTGGCCCAAAACCTGCGGACATTGTCCATGCCGAATACAACAACTTGGCAAGTTTAGAAGCCCTGATTTCCGACAATACTTGTGCCGTCATGTTAGAACCACTGCAGGGTGAAGGCGGCATCATCACCCCAACTAAAGAATTTATTCAGGGCGTGGCCGCTTTATGTAAAAAACACAATGCGTTGATGATTTTTGATGAAGTGCAATCCGGTGTAGGTCGTACCGGTCAGTTATACGCCTATATGGGTTTAGACGTAGTGCCAGACATTTTGACCACGGCCAAAGCTTTAGGTGGTGGTTTTCCTATAGGTGCTATGCTGACAACCACTGCTATTGCTAAGCATTTAGTCGTAGGTACACATGGGTCCACTTATGGTGGTAACCCGCTCGCTTGTGCTGTAGGTATTGCTGCTTTTGATACGGTAAACACGGCTGAAGTATTAAATGGCGTAAAACAGCGTGAGCAGTTATTCCGCGAAGGTTTAAAAGCTATTAATGCTAAATACGATGTGTTCAGTGAAATTCGTGGCCAGGGTTTGTTAATAGGTGCCGCACTGAATGACAAGTACCAGGGCAAAGCTCGTGATTTTATGTTGGCAGCTGCTGACGAGGGTCTGATGATGTTAGTCGCAGGCTACAGTGTCATACGTATGACACCTTCTCTTGTTATTCCGGAAGCAGATATTGCCGAGGGTTTCAAACGTCTTGATAAAGCTATAGCTAAATTGGTACAAGCCTAAGGCTGTTAGGGGGAGCTTTTTTGGCTCCCTTTCGCTTACATCACTCAGAATAAGAACTAAGTAGGAATACTGAATTTATGTTGTTGATCCGTCCTATCCGACAATCGGATTACCCTGTCCTGATGCAAATAGCTATTGAATCGGGTGCTGGTTTTACCTCTTTGCCGGTCAATGAGCAAAAATTGCAGGCGAAAATTGCCCGTTCTGAGCAAAGCTTCGCAACTGCTGTTGAGGCTATGGGCGATCAAGGTTATCTCTTTGTATTAGAAGACACTAGCACAGGTGAAATAGTCGGCACTTCAGGTATTGAAGCCTCAGTTGGTCTGGAAAACCCTTTATACCATTTCCACAAAAGCACAGTAGTGCATCACTCCAAAGAGCTGGATGTATTTAAGCAAGTGGAAGTGCTGACTATGTGTAATGACTACACTGGTGTCTCTGAGATTTGTACGCTGTTTTTACGCGAGCCTTACCGTCAGGGCTTAAACGGCCGCTTTTTATCCAAAGTGCGGTTTTTGTTTATGGCCGAGCATCCTAAGCGTTTCTCCAAAATGGTGATCGCAGAAATGCGCGGTGTGGCGGATGATTCGGGTTTACCGCCCTTTTGGAAATGGCTGCAGTCGTATTTTTTCAGCATCGACTTCCCGACCGCTGATTATATGATCGGCGTTGGCAATAAAGGATTTATTGCTGATTTGATGCCGCGCCACCCTATTTATGTCAGCCTGTTACCGGAATCAGCGCAGCAAGTCATAGGTGAAGTGCATGAAAATACTAAACCTGCTTTGGCACTGCTGGAAAACGAAGGCTTTTTCCACCGTGGTTATGTCGACTTATTTGACGGCGGCCCTACAGTTGAATGCCAGTTAAAACAAATCAAGTCTGTACGCAACAGTCATAAAGTCAAAGTGCTGGTAGCACCTGTTGAAGGTCACGCTACCCTGTCTATTTGCAATACTCAGACCGCTAATTTCCGCGCTGTCTTTAGCAAAAATGCGGTACTGAACGACAATCACGAGTTAGTAATCAGCCCTGAATTAGCTGAAGCTCTGATGGTCAGTAATGGCGATTTTGTACGTTACCTCTCCCTAGAAAAGGCAGTGAAATGAACGAAATGAATACAAAAGCTGCTGTGCAGCTTATTGAAGGTCAATGGCAAGCCGGTTTTGGTGTAGCTTTTCAGTCCCTGAACCCGGCTACAGGCCAAGCCATTTGGCAAGGCAATAGCGCTGATGAAGCCCAGGTGCATCAGGCACTTCTGGCAGCTCGTCAAGCTTTTTATCGCTGGTCGGCTTTATCTCTTACAGAGCGCCTGATTATCATTGAAAAATTTGCTGCTTTACTGCAGGAAAACACTGAAACCATGGCTCGTACTATTGCCGAAGAAACTGGCAAAGCTTTATGGGAAAGCCGCACTGAAGTGGCTGCCATGATAGGCAAAATTGCCATATCAAAACGTGCCCATGAAGAACGAACCGGCACTGTAGAAAACCCTATGCCTGGTGCTAAAGCCTTTATCCGCCATAAGCCCCATGGCGTAGTTGCTGTGTTTGGCCCTTATAACTTCCCTGGTCATTTGCCAAACGGCCACATAGTTCCGGCCCTAATTGCCGGTAATGTGGTGGTGTTTAAGCCATCTGAGCTAACGCCAAAAGTCGCTGAATACACAGTGCAGTTATGGCAACAGGCTGGTTTGCCTGCTGGTGTGCTGACCTTATTGCAAGGTGAAGTGGCCACAGGTAAAGCCTTGGCTGCTCATCCTCAGTTAGATGGCTTATTTTTCACCGGCAGCTCTGGCACCGGCCATTACCTGCATCAGCAGTTTGCTGGTCAACCAGGTAAAATTCTGGCTTTAGAAATGGGTGGTAATAACCCGCTTATCATCAAAGACGTCGCCAACATAAAAGCTGCAGTGCATGACATTATTCAGTCAGCATTTATCAGCTCTGGCCAGCGCTGTACCTGCGCTCGTCGCTTATTTGTGCCAAATACGGCCAATGGGGATGCCATTTTGGCTGAACTGGTGGCTGCCACTAAAAACATTCGTGTGGCCGAGCCTTTTGCCACTGAACAACCTTTTTACGGCGCTATGATTTCTGCTAAGGCAGCCGAAGGTATGGCTAAAGCCCAGCAACAGCTGGTGGACATGGGCGCCAAAGTACTAGTCGAACTGACGTTACCTCAAGCTCATGGTGCCTATGCGACACCTGGTATTCTGGATGTGACAGATGTTGTTGGTATTCCTGATGAAGAGCATTTTGGTCCGCTATTAAAAGTCTATCGTTATGACGACTTTGAGCAGGCGATCCAGCAAGCCAACAATACCAAATACGGCTTATCTGCTGGCTTACTGGCGGATTCGGCAGAAGACTACCAGCTATTTTTCCAGCGCATTCGTGCTGGCATAGTGAACTGGAATAAGCCTATTACCGGAGCCTCCAGTGCCGCGCCTTTTGGCGGCATAGGCGCCAGTGGCAATCACAGAGCCAGTGCTTATTATGCGGCTGACTATTGTGCTTACCCTGTCTCGTCAGTGGAAGCCGATCAGGTGGTATTGCCGGCTGCATTAAGTCCGGGATTAGTGCTGTAAAAGCTGAACCAGATCAAAACAATAAGCCGGTACAGTGGCTACACTTGCCGGCCTGAACACCATAATCAACAGAGCAGGACTCGTTATGCATACTGATGTAAAAGAACTGTTTAACCAACTGTGGGCAAACTACCTGGAAGTTACCCCTTCGGCAAAAAAAATCCACGCTATTTTAGGCTCGTCACAACAGGATGACGTGATTAACGATCACATAGCTCTGCGTACTTTTAATATCGAAAAAGTGGGTCTTGAAAAGCTTGCTGCACACTTATTGGCATTAGGGTATACCGAAGGCGGTGAATACCATTTCGAAGCGAAAAAGCTCTACGCCAAACATTTTGAACACAAAGACCCTACTCTGCCAAAAGTCTTTATTTCTGAATTATTATTAGAAAAATGCTCACCAGAGTTACAAAACATAGTGCGTAAACTGGTTGATCAAATCCCAGAAGCTGCGGTTACAGCCGACAACTTCCTGTATTCTGGCAGTCACTGGACTATTGACCAAACAAGTTATGAAACCTTACTGGCCGAAAGTGAATACGCTGCCTGGATGTCAGTCTGGGGGTATCGCGCGAACCACTTTACAGTCAGTGTTAACGCGCTGAAAAACTACGAAACCTTAGAATCGGTAAATCAGGCATTAAAAGACGCTGGTTTTCCGTTAAACACCTCGGGCGGTGAAATCAAAGGTACACCAGAAGTATTGCTGGAACAGTCTTCTACTTTGGCTGACGAAGCACCTGTTACATTTACAGATGGCACACGCAATATTCCAAGTTGCTTCTACGAATTTGCCCGTCGTTACCCTATGGCAAACGGCCAGCTGTACGGCGGTTTTGTAGCTGCTTCTGCGGATAAAATTTTTGAAAGCACCAACGTGCGTTAATAGCTAAAAAGCTATTTTATCTACTAAAGGCTGGATAAGTATCCGGCCTTTATTTTTTGCCAATAAATTCCAGCTGCTTCAGCTCTGTAGCCCCGGGATAAAGTATTCATAAAACCATGAGGATAAGGCACGCAGCTTTGTTGTAGCTTGGTTTTACCTGCCAGAGCATTCATAAGTTCAGATACTGAAAAATGGCTTTCTTCGGCAAATATCAGCTCTGTTGAATAAAGCGGCTCTAGCTGAGTCATCTGACGAATTTGACCACCATAAAAGCCAACACAATGCTCGATGGTTAAATGCTCTAAAACCAGATTCGCCCAGCAAGCAGCGGCACCCACGCTAAAACCAACTAAAAAGATCGGTTCCGGTTGAGCTTTGAGTACCCCGGCTAGTTTCTTGCTATAGGCCTCAAGAGCACCATGCGCCAGAAAGTACTGATAGGCTTCATTATCGTCGGCAAAAGATGGAGGTTGATGGTCATAAGGCTGCACACAAAGATAATCCGAACCTAGCTGATTAAACTGGAGAAGCACTTCTGGTTGAGCGCCAAAAATATCTGTCACCATAATTAATAGCATTCACTCTACCTTTGTCGCACCATATTGAACCTAAGTTATAAATAGACAAAGCCACTGTCTTTTATAATTGGTAACCTCCCTGGTTACACATTGACTTGCACAGACTCGACTATGTGCAATACTTTGACGCAACAGCTGCGAGCTTAAATACTTCACGACTAACGACTCATGATATCAAAGCTTGAGTATTCCAGAAAGATATATGCTTATCACCTTAAGTATGATCATCGCCTACTAACCACTCACTCAGTTCAGCTTCGACCACTTTGTCATAATTATGAAATGCCCGATCTTTAGCCTATCTTTGCCTGAAACTAAGTGGAGATAAGAGTAGTATGAATATCGCCAGAAAATTAACCCTGGGTGCCGGTTTGCTAACCGTCATGGCCGTCATTTTGTCTGCCAGTACCAGCGGATTATTAGCCCTTAAAGATAGCTCTGATGCAGTGAAACGCAGTTCAGAGCAACAATTTCAGGCTCTCGCCACCAGTCGGCACACCATGTTGCTGACTCAGCTTGATAGCCAGCAGCAACTGCTGAATGTACTGGCTCACAATAGACTCACGCAAGAAGCTATTTATAGTTTCAAAAACCCTTTTGTCTCATACCGTTATGAAGTGTCAGCCCCTAATCTGGACAATTTGAAACAGCAAATGGGTGACTGGTACAAGACCAAATACCAACCCTACTTTCAAAGCCAAACTCAGGGCTTGTCTGTGAACACCAGCCAATGGCTGGAGAAATCTAAATTTGAAACCTTGCTACTGCAGAAATTTTATCTGGCTGAAAACCCGCAACCGCTGGGTAAACAGCAGTTACTGGAGGACCGTGGAGACGGCTCGGTCTACGGTCAACAACATAAAAAATACCACAATAGCTTCAAAGAGATAGTCGAGCGTTACGGCTTGCAGGACTTATTACTGGTCGATGCAACTAGTCTGGACGTGTTATACAACGTGACTAAAGGACCAGTGTTCGCCAGCAATTTACAAAACGGTGCTTTTGCTGACACTGAGCTGGCTAAGTTAGCTAAAAACTTAAAGCAGAAACCTAAAGCAGGTTTACAGTTCTCTGCCATCAGCGCTTTTAGTGGTTACTTCCAGCAACAGGTGTTATTTTTTGGTATACCAGTCTTTCATCCAAACAGCGCTGATAGCCCTGTAGGTTTTTTAATAGCCCAGTACCCTGTTCGTCGTTTTACAGATTTGATGACCGGCCATCAAAAGTGGCACGACCTAGGTTTAGGTCAAAGCGGTGACATCTATCTGGTGGATCAACAACACACTCTGGTGACTGAACTAAGGCCTTATTTGTCCGATCAAGCGCGTTTTAAACAGGAATATCCTGAGTTTAAGGCTGGCCCCTATGGCTTGGGAGGATATGCCAAACTACAACTCGATCAGGTAAATCTGGCTTTAGCAGGTAAATCAGGTGTGACAGAAGCTACAGACTACAGAGGTATAGATTCACTGATCAGTTGGCATCCGTTGCAGATTGGCCAACAGCACTATGCGCTGATTGTACAACAAGATATTGCAGAGAGCATGGCTGCGGTAAGTACTATCCGAACCAACTTAATTTTAAGCACTTTAGTGGCGGTATTAATTCTAGGCATAGTTGCAGTATGGCTGGTTTATATGCTGGCACAGCGTTTCGCTAAACCTATGCTGACTTTGCGCGAACGCATTGAATATGCTGCTCAGTCCCGTGATTTAACCGTAGGTTTTGAGTTGAATACAAAAGATGAGCTATCAGCTATAGGCTCGGCTTTGAGTCAGCTGTTTGGTTCTTTTTCTACTTTAGTCGCAAAACTCAGTAGTAGCTCAGAGCAAAGTGCATCAGCCGCTACTCAAAACTTGCAGATCAGTCAGGAATGTAAAAGCTCGGCCATGCAACAAGGTACTGCGATCAGCGGTTTATTGCAGCAATCACAACATCTGGACCTTCAGTTAAAGCAGTCTGCAGAACAATTACGCACAAGCGCTGATCAAGCCAATTATGCCAACCAACAAGCAGAGACAGGATTCCAGGCAGTCAACAATGTAGCCAGCTCCATGCGTCATCTGGCAGATCAGGTCAGCTCGTCGAGCCATAGTATGGATCAGCTACGTTCAGCTGCGACAAATATTGTCACTGTGCTTGATACCATCAAAGGTATCTCAGAGCAAACCAACCTGCTGGCGTTAAACGCAGCTATCGAAGCTGCTCGAGCGGGAGAACATGGTCGTGGTTTTGCTGTGGTTGCCGATGAAGTTCGGCGTTTATCAGGCAGCACCAGCCAGGCGACTATGGAAATTCAGCAGATGTTGAGCAGATTAATGAGTACAGTAGATGAAACCGCATTGGATTTGGCCAAAGAGCGACAAAGCGCTGAATTGTGTGTTACGGGTTCAGAACAGGCACTGGCTGCACTTGCAGAAATTAAGCAACTAATTGCAGAAGTAAGTGCTACAACCTCTGTGGTCGCCAGCTCCAGCGAACAGCAATTCCAGCAAAATCAGCAAATGCGTGATGAGTTGACTGCGGTACAAGGCGTGGCGGCTCATACAGAGCAAGCCATGGCAGAGCTTAATCTAACAGCAAAAGAGCAGGAAAAACTAGCGACTGAATTGCTAACCAATGCCAGAGCCTTCAAGATGTAAATACAAAAAAGCCCCTCTATTCAGGGGCTTTTTCAAAGACTTACTTATTAATTAGCCCTCAAAAGAGCGGCTTTGCAACGCATGAATGCGCTTATCCAGTGGCGGATGGCTCATAAATAACTCTGAGGCAGCAGGCTTAGTGGCCAAGCCAAAAGCAGTCATCGAACCTTGCAACTGACTCTCATGATTGCCTTTTAACCTTTGTAGCGCGGCAACCATATTGCTTGCTCCTACCAGACGAGCTGCGCCAGCGTCGGCTTTGTATTCGCGCTGACGTGAAAACCACATCACGATAATGCTCGCTAATATGCCAAATATCATTTCCAGCACAAAAACAGTAATCATGTAGCTGATACCGCCGCCCTGACTTTCTTCCTCATCATTGGAGCGAAAGAAATTATCAATGACTCCTGCTACTACGCGTGCAAAGAAAATAACGAAGGTATTTACTACACCCTGAATCAGGGTCAGAGTCACCATATCACCGTTAGCAACATGCGACACTTCGTGGGCTAGCACGGCTTCGGCTTCCTGCTGTGTCATCGCATGTAATAAACCTGTACTGACAGCCACCAGCGCATTATTGCGGCTCATACCTGTGGCAAAAGCGTTGATCTCAGGCGAGTCATAAATTGCCACTTCAGGCATGCCGATACCAGCTTGCTTAGCCTGGCGCTGCACAGTGCTGACCAGCCAATGTTCAGTTGCATTTGATGGTTCTGTGATCACCACAGCCCCTGTTGATCGTTTGGCCATCCACTTCGACATAGCCAATGAGATAAAAGAGCCACCAAAACCAAAAACGGCAGCAAATATCAACAAGCCACCCATACTGCGGTTATCAATACCAAACACCTTAAACACAATACTCAAAACGATACTCAGCACTAACATCACAGCTAAGTTCGTGATTAAAAATAGTACTATACGTTTCATAACTACCTCTGTAATTCAGCCATCCAACTCAATTCAAAACACTTGATGCTAAAAAAGCCCCTGTTACAGCAATGAAACAGGGGCAAAGGGCGGATTAATCAGCATAACAAGTTGGTTTTGGTTCTGAACACCCGGAACACAGGGTCATTCAGGGAACGAACAGATAGTACTCTGAAAATCAATGCAAGATAAAATCGAATATAACTAACAAAATGTTAGGTATAAACTGACAATCAAACACTACAAAAAAAGCCAGTACGGTTTGAACCACACTAGCCTTGATGTTGTTCTGCCGGACAGAAGCTTTTAGCAGCCTAAGCTTTTTACTGTAGCGACCTGTGCTTGTAAATTTGTGAGTGCGTCAGTAACTTGCACTGAGGCTTGTTCCATTTGCATCAGGTAAACAAGCATTTGACTATTGTCCCCTGCTGCTCCCGCAGCTAAGGCTTGACGACCTGAGTCATGTACCACTTTGTGCGGTAGTTCAATAGATTTAAAGGATGCTAAATGGCTATAATTTGCCGCTCCTTCTGACAAATACCACTGTCCCAATCTACATTCAGTATGCAAGTTTACTTGAGTGGCGAAGTCTGCTTTTGCGATCTGGTTATACACAGCGTTCTTCCAGACAACGTGGTCTAGTTTTACTGTATTAAGGAATGCGACGGTAGCTGAATCGTTGATCACACTTTGCATATGGCTTGAGCAGTTCACAACGTCGTTGACCACGGCATCAATTTGTTCTGATGAAACACTTATTTCAGCCGCACTTTGCAGATTCTGTACTGCGCTTTGCTCTATTTGCTGGGTTTGACTGATCATCTGTTTGATCAGTAGCTCTATTTGAGTGGACGCCTGATGTGCTTTGCCTGCTAAAGTTCTGACTTCATCAGCAACAACAGCAAAACCCCGACCAGCCTCACCGGCCCGAGCGGCTTCTATGGCTGCGTTTAGAGCCAGTAGATTGGTTTGATCAGAGATTTCCTGAATACTGGATATAAGTTGATTCACAGACTGAGAACTTTGCCCTAACAATCGAACACTTTCAGCACTGTGCTCAGCGTCTTTTCGGATCACTGCTGCACGGCTTGCCAGGTGGGCTATTGCTTGTCTGGTGTGGCCAAAAACTTCAGACATACGGACTAAGGATTGTTTTTCATCGGAGAGATTAGAAAAGTTTTGCAGTAAAGCTGCTCGTATTGCTTCGAGCATAACAGCACCACTTAGCTGCTGTAGATTGATTTGCTCTGTCGCTCTGAGGTTCTGTTGTAAGCTGATAATCTCAGTTTCTAACAACTTATTACGCTCAGATGCGTGTTGCAGCGCGATCTCGGCCTGCTCTTTCTGACGTTGCAGCAGAGCTTTTAGCTGATCATTTTCGGCTTTGTATTTCTGATTAAACCACATAGATACTCCCCCCAGTTACCATCTCAATAGTATAGGAACGGGAAGAGCGCAGGCAACAGCTCTATCTGAGCTGCATCAATAAATATGAAAATACCGGCCGATCAAAAGTGGTAAATATTATAAATTTGATAGGCCGTTATTGGGACTGTCTAGTTAACCTAATAAGCTTCTCAGCATCCAGGCATTTTTTTCATGCACTTGCATACGCTGAGTTAATAAATCCAGCGTAGGCTCATCTGATGCTTTATCCGCCACTGGTACTATAGAACGCGCAGTTTTGGCTAACGCCTCCTGCCCCTTGACTAAATCCTTAATCATCTCTTGTGCTGTTGGAATACCGTCCGCTTCTTTAATGCTGGTGAGCTTGGCAAATTCTTTGTAAGAACCCGGAGCAAATTCACCTAAGGCACGAATACGTTCTGCGACTAAATCCACTGCCAGCGCCATTTCAGTGTACTGAGTTTCAAATAACACATGCAGCGTCTGGAACATAGGGCCTGTGACGTTCCAGTGATAATTATGCGTCTTTAGATACAAAGTATAAGTGTCCGCCAATAACGTGGCTAAACCATCAGCAATGGCTTTACGATCGTCGTCTTCAATACCAATATTAATTTTCATAAAAAACTCCGTGTTGCGGCAAAGAATGCAAATACCCTATCACAATTAACGCCAAGCGCTCAAATATCCGTAGGTATAAGCTGATATAGATCAATGGGATCGAAGATGGCATAAAACAAGGGCGTGGGTTCGATAGTCTTGGTTTTGTCACAATGCCCCAGTTAGAATGCGCACTTTAAATCTTTCTGTATTTGCTTGTTTGCGGAGTGTGTTGTGGAAGCTATGCCAGTAGGCGTCAGTGCCTTTTTTATTCAGTTGTTGGTGATCCTGGTTGTAGCGAGGATCGTGGGCTGGCTGGCTATTCAGGTAGGTCAACCCAGAGTGGTTGGAGAAATGATTGCCGGTATTTTATTAGGCCCTACCTTATTTGGTGCTTTAGCACCCGACTTTCAGCAGCAGCTGTTTTCCGTGGACTACCGGCCTTTTTTATCCTTAGGTGCACAGATTGGTATTGGTCTGTATATGTTTTTAGTGGGCCTTGAATTTGATACCAGTATGTTTAAAAGCCGGGCCCGCAGTGCCATCGCCATTTCAGCTTCAGGCATAGTGGTGCCTTTTGTTATGGCCTGTATTTTAGCCAGCTGGTTATTGAGTTACGGTGGCCTTTTTGCCGACAACCTCAGCTGGACACAAGCTGCTTTATTTCTTGGGGCTTCCATTTCCATTACCGCCTTTCCTATGCTGGCCCGGGTGATCCAGGAGCAAGGCTTGGCCAACAGTAAATTAGGCACCTTAGTGTTAGCCGCAGGAGCTATTGATGATGTCGCAGCATGGTGTTTGATGGCCTTATTGCTGGCCAGTTTTGGCGGCGATGACACTTTGTTTTATAAAGCTGTGATAGGTGCAGTTATATTTGCTGCTTTAATGCTGACGCTGGTGCGTAAACATGCGGCGCAGCTGGAAAGCTGGTATCAGCGCGAACAACGCATCACTCCCCGCCTCTTTTTAGTGATTTTAGTCTTGTGGGTGGTCAGCGTCAGCACCACAGAATGGATAGGCCTGCATGCAGTTTTTGGTGGCTTCTTATTAGGTGTGGCTATGCCACGAGGTTTGTTGGCCGAACACCTGATTAAACGTCTGCAGCCTTTGGTGCTGATTGGTCTGGTGCCATTGTTTTTTACCGTGTCTGGCTTAAAAACCGATCTGTCGGTATTGGCTCAGGGCACCTTATGGCAAATTGCGCTGGCTGTGATTGCGGCCTCAATTTTTGCTAAGGCTGTGGCCTGTTATCTGGCTGCACGGTTTTGTGGTGAAAACCATCCAATGGCGCTTGCTGTAGGTATTTTGATGAATGCACGTGGCATGATGGAACTGATTTTGCTCAATATTGCGCTACAAAACGGCGTGATCAAAGAAGATTTATTCTCTGTGCTGGTGCTGATGACCATAGTCACCACTATGATGGCCACACCATTATTTAACGTACTCCAGCGGCGCACGTCCTTTCGCAGCCAGCTGGATTAGGTTCTAATGTCGAAGGTTCAAGGCGTGCTTATCGTCATGCCTTGAGCCTATGCGAGTGACAAAACGCTACAGACTAATTTTCAATAAACAGAACTGCTTTTGACCTCGTTGCAGTAACCAGAACTGATCATGCAGTAGCTCAAATTCAAACATCTTCGAATCCTGCTGTATGATTTCACCATTCAGTCTGATTGCGTTCGAGCTAATCAGTTCTCTGGACTTACTTTTGGATAACGCCAATCCAGATTTTTGCATTGCCTCAGTAAGCGTCAGACTATTGCATATCTCGACACAGGGCAAAGCATCCAGTTCCAACTGCTGTAATTCAGCTAAGCTCAGTTGCTGTGGTCGGCCGGCAAAGAGTGCTTTAGTGATACGTTGTGCCGATTGCAGCCCTGCCTCACCGTGCACAAAGCGCGTCACCTGCTCCGCGAGAATACGTTGAGCCTGAGGTTTGCTGCCGGAGTTGCGATCCGATTGCTCTATAGCAGCTATCTCAGCGCAACTTAAAAAACTGTAGTAGCGCAGCAGGTTATACACGTCTTTATCGTCGGTATTTAACCAGAATTGGTAGAAGCTGTAAGGCGAGGTTTTGTCTTTATCAAGCCAGATAGTGCCAGACTCTGTTTTACCAAACTTAGTGCCATCCGCTTTGGTGATCAGCGGTAAGGTTAATCCTTCGACTTTGGTATGGTTTAATCTGCGGGTCAGATCTATACCTGCCACTATATTGCCCCACTGATCATTGCCACCTATCTGCAAAGTGCAGCCAAACTTTTGGTTTAACATAGCGAAGTCGTAAGCCTGCAACAGGCTGTAGCTGAATTCTGTAAATGAAATACCCTGATCAGGTCGCTCCAGCCGCTGGCGTACCGATTCTTTCCGCATCATGGCGTTGACTGAAAAATGTTTACCGACATCCCGAAAAAAACTAATGACATCCAGCGTCGACAGCCAGTCTGCATTATTGACCAATTGCAGCGGTTCAGATAACACAGGTTGCAGCAACGCAATGGTTTGGCTGCCAAGCTGTTCGGTCCAGACTTTAACTCTTTGTGGGTCGTTTAAACTCCGCTCTGTGGCTTTAAAACTCGGATCGCCAATAAAACCTGTAGCACCGCCTATTAATGCTATGACGTGATGGCCTGCGTCCTGAAAACGTTTCAGCATCAACAAAGGCACCAGATGGCCTATATGCAGGCTACCGGCTGTAGGATCAAAACCACAGTACAGGCTTTGCCTGCTGCTCAAAAAATCACGTAAAAGTTCTGGATTTGAACATTGGGCGATTAGGCCTCGTTCGAGCAAGTCATCCACTAACTGGGGCTTGCTCACCGCTGCTGTTGTCATTAGCTGCTCTCTTTCTAAAGATAAAGTGAAAAGCAGCAGCTTAAAGCGCAGGTGCAGAAAAAGGCATGTCCCTAAAGGGATAAGAAAGGTATTTTAGCTGGTCATCAGATGAGTGAGGAACAGCTGGAATAACTCGCTTAATGAACCGATTTGCAGTTTAGCGTAGATTTTTTTGCGATGGTTTTTGACCGTGCCAGTGCTTATGTGCAGCTGCTGGGCTATATCTTCTGAATCAAAACCCTGCAATAACAAACAGGCGATCTGCTGCTCTTTGTCTGTGAGTAACTGTTGGCCAAAACAGGAAAAAGCCTGGCTCAATTGATGCTGCAAGCCGGTTTTGTCCGACGAAGCCTTGGATACGACAAAGCTTTCCTGACCCCAATGCTGGCGAACTAAAGCGCTAAGCAGACCTTGCAGTCGTGTCAATATCTCATAGCTGCTTTGATAACGGGCTTGGTTGGGTTCGCGATAACCGATAAACAGAACTATCCAACGGTTTGATTCCAGTTTAAAACTCAGGCAGAACTCATCATGCATACCGGTCTTTTCGGTAAAAAGCTGCTGGTAGCTTTTACGGGCTTTAGCTGAATCAAACAGGTCCTGCAAACGCCATAGTCCGTCGTTAGTCGCTTGCTGAGCTCGCAGATAAAAAGGGTCTTGCAGGTACGAGTCCATTAAATAGTGGTGAAACAAAAACTCCCGTTTCGTATCTATACAGTCGTACAAATAAATCGGATGTTTGTCGGTTCTGCAGCCCAACAACAGCAGTTGGTCACAATGCAACTCTGTTTTAAGAAAAGCCGCCAGCCGTTGACTAAAGTCTATGGTCCGCAGGCTACTAACCAGATCAGCCACTCTCTGCCATTCTGTCATTACAGATAAGTCCTCTCCCTAAAGTAAAAAAGCCGGTGTTCAGACCGGCTTCTTAGCATACAACATCAGTGCTGTTGTTACGAACGGGCAGCCAGTTCAGCTTGCTGTACTAAATAATCTTCGTAAGTACCAGAGAAGTTACGTACACCATTGTCCGTCATTTCGACGATACGGGTCGCCAATGAGGATACAAATTCACGGTCGTGGCTGACGAAAATCAGTGTGCCTTTGTACATCTCAAGCGCCATGTTCAGGGATTCAATAGATTCCATATCCAAGTGGTTGGTAGGTTCGTCCATCACCAGAATATTTGGGCGTTGCAGCATCAGCTTACCAAATAACATCCGGCCTTTCTCACCACCTGATAACACCCGTGTTGGTTTGGCGATGTCGTCTTGTGAAAACAATAAACGGCCTAAAATACCACGAATAGCTTGTTCATCATCTGAGGGCTGTTTCCACTGGCTCATCCAGCTAAACAGCGTCATATCTTTCTGAGCGCCTTCAAACTCGTATTCATGGTCCTGAGCGTAATAGCCGATATTGACGTTTTCAGACCATTTCACTATGCCTTTTTCAGCGGTTAAATCGCCTACCAGACATTTTAAGAAAGTGGTTTTACCAATACCGTTGGTACCGAGGATCGCCACTTTCTCACCAACTTCAATCGTCAGATCAAGGTTTTTCAGTACGTGCAGATCGTCAAAGCTCTTGTTTAATTCAGTCACTTCTAACGCTAAACGGTACAGCTGCTTTTGCTGATCAAAACGGATAAATGGGTTCACACGGCTTGAGGCTTTTACTTCAGCTAGCTGAATTTTATCAATTTGTTTAGCGCGTGAAGTCGCCTGGCGCGCTTTAGACGCGTTAGCAGAGAAACGACTGACGAAAGTTTGCAGTTCAGCAATCTGAGCTTTTTTCTTGGCGTTATCCGACAATAAACGTTCACGGGCCTGAGTGGCTGCCGTCATGTATTCATCGTAGTTGCCTGGGTATACACGCAGCTCGCCGTAGTCTAAGTCAGCCATATGAGTACAAACGCTGTTTAAGAAGTGACGGTCGTGCGAAATAATAACCATGGTGCTGTTACGTTCAGCTAAGACTTCTTCTAACCAACGAATAGTGTTGATGTCCAAGTTGTTGGTCGGCTCGTCCAGTAACATGATTTCCGGATCGGCAAATAATACCTGAGCCAATAACACCCGCAGTTTCCAGCCCGGTGCTACAGAAGACATCAGGCCAAAATGTTGTTCAACCGGAATACCTACACCAATTAATAATTCGCCGGCGCGGGATTCAGCACTGTAGCCGTCCATTTCGCCAAAAGCGACTTCTAAATCGGCGACACGCATACCGTCTTCTTCGCTCATATTTGGATCAGCGTAAATACGGTCACGTTCTTCTTTAACTTTCCACAGCTCTGCATGGCCCATAATCACTGTGTCTATCACAGTGTATTGCTCAAAGGCGAACTGATCCTGGTGCAACTTAGCTACACGGTGGTTAGGTTCAACAAAAATATTACCACTACTTGGATCTAACTCTTTGCTGAGGATCTTCATAAAGGTTGATTTACCGCAACCGTTGGCGCCAATCAAACCATACCGGTTGCCGTCGCCGAATTTAACGGAGATATTTTCAAAAAGCGGCTTAGCGCCAAATTGCATCGTAATATTTGCGGTAGAAATCACAGTGTTTTTGATCCAACAAAGAGTCATATACAAGCTGTGCTGAGGGTTAACCAACTGTCAGCACAGCCCCAAAAATAGCGCGCCACTATACGCTTTTTTAACGCTAAACTCAAAGTATCTCTGGTTTATGTGTCTGTTTTACTACACTCAGCCAAAACGCCGGCCTAAAGCTATGCATCCCACTACGGTCAAAGCCAAGCTCCAGTGGATCCATTGCAGGGGTTCAGCCAGCAATAGTGCAGACAAGGCTAAAGCGCTAAAAGGTGATAACAGCTGCAATTGACTGACCTTCGCAATGCCGCCAATAGCTAACCCTTTGTACCAGCAGAAAAAGCCGATAAACATGGTAAAGACCGACAGATAACCCAGCGCCAGCCATGATTGCAGCGATACAGCCGTATAATCCGGCTGATAAGCCCAAACCCAAGGCAGCAAGACTGGAATTGACATCACCAGTGCCCAGCAAATTACCTGCCAGCTGCCGAGTTCTTTGGATAAAATAGCCCCTTTGGCATAACTAAAACCGCATAAAAAACTCGCTAACACCAGATAACCATCAGCGAGCTGAAAAGGGCCAGTGCTGTGCTGTAACGCATAAAGCGCAACGCAAGCGGCCCCCAGCAGTGCAAACAACCAAAAGCCAATACGTGGCCATTGTTTAGTTAAATAAGCGCCAAAAAAGGCAGTAAAAAGTGGCATCACACTGGTGACCAGAATGCCGTGACTGGCTCCCACCTGCTGCAAAGCCAGGGCAGATAACACCGGATAAGCAAACACCGAACCCAAAGCCACTAGAGACAGCCCCTGCCATTGTTTTGCTGTAGGTAATTTTTGTCTGGTCACCAGCAGCAATATCAAAGCCAGTAGTGCAGCTATTAAAGCCCTGCCCGCGCCAACAAAAACCGGTGGCATATCAAGCACTGCCATTCGGGTTGCTGGCAGACCTGCAGAGAACATCAGCATGCCCAAGCTGCCAAACCATAAGCCTTGCACCAATGGCTTTTGCCAAAAAGGCAAGCTGCTTTGATCTTGTGATGACACAGAGACTACGGACATAACAAATACTCCCATAAGCGGCTGGACAGTCAGCCAACTTCAGTTAGTATACGAAGCTAGAGACCATGACAATCAGGACAGTTGGTGCTAAAGCTTACTGAACTGTACAGGTGAAAACTCCATGACAATTGCAGTGACTCAGTGGCAGCTGGATAAAGCCAGCAAGGAAAGTTTTAGCAGTCAGCTTTATCTGCAGGCACAGCAAGCCATTCAATCAGGCCGCTGGGCTGCAGGTGCCCGACTGCCTTCAATCCGGCTTTTAGCGGCGCATTTAGAGATCAGTAAATTTACGGTGGCAGAGCTGTATGAAAAACTATCTGCCGCATGCTTTGTCCGCACTCAGCCTGGCAGTGGCGTTTATGTCAGTCGTTTGACGGAACAACAACAGCTATTGGAGTCCAGCGCCAGCCAAAGCAGCAGACAACAGGATGTCTATTTGATGCGCCAAACACTGCAGAGGGAATCGCATTGGATCAAAGCATCTGCCGGGTGGTTGTCACCAGATTGGATGCCGGATCAGGAAATACGTCAGGCCATGCGCGATTTAGCGCGTCAGCCTCAGTCTTTAACAGACTATGGACCTGCTCAGGGCTATTTCCCTTTGCGTCAACAACTGGCACAGCGCTTAGCTCAGCTATCTATTCAGGTTGAGCCTGCTCATATTTTATTGACCTACAGCGCCTCTCATGCGCTGGATTTGGTGTTTCGCCTGCATCTGAAGCCAGGTGATTGGGTGATGGTGGACGATCCTGGTTTTTATAATTTTTTTGCTTTACTGCGTTTGCATCAGGTGCAGTTGCTCGTAGTGCCACGCACCAAAGAAGGACCGGATCTAGCTGTAATGCAACAGCTGGTGCAGCAGTATCAGCCTAAAGCCTATTTAACGAATTCGGTGCTATCGAACCCAGTGTCTTTGAGTATTCAGCCAGCCCGAGCTTTTGCGGTGTTGCAGCTGCTGCAACAGCATCAGTGCTTGTTGATTGAAGATGATATTTACGCCGACTTTGAAATACAGCCGGTATCGCGGTACGCCTCAATGTCAGGGTTTTCGCTGCAACAAGGTTTTGAAACCATTTACTTAGGTAGCATGTCCAAGACGCTGTCGGCCGACTTGCGAGTAGGTTTCATTGCCGCCAATCCTGCGACTATCGCCAGCCTGACCGATCTGAAACTGATCAGTGGGATCTCCACTTCGAATACCATGGAGCGTTTGGTCCACTTGCTGTTAACAGCAGGAGGTTACAGGCGTCATCTTGAGCAGTTAAAACGCCGGTTGCAGCAGGCCCGTAGCCTGGTGTTTTCGAAGTTAAAACAGCTGGATTGTCAGTTATGGGCAGAACCTTCAGCTGGTTTTTTATGTTGGGTCAAACTGCCGGAAGGCGTCAGCAGTAGTGTGTTGTCAGAACGCCTGCAACAACGTCAGGTGGTATTGGCCCCAGGTTCGCAGTTCAGCACCCTGCCCGATGCTGATCAGTACACCAGATTAAATGTGGCTCAGTGTCTGGATGAAGAGTTTTGGCGGATATTGGCAGATGAATTGCGCCAGCTCAAAGCTCCCCTTCATACTTGAAGCTACAGTCTTGTTGACTGCGCCTCTCGCCCCATTCACATAGGTAACTATGCTCATGGGGTCTCGTTTACTTGTCGTCGCGCTGTAACTTCAATTATTTTGGGGAGACGCCGGACAAAATCGACTTAAGTCGCACTGACAAAACCGTTGTATTCTGACATGGTAAAGAAAAAGGATGCTGTATGGCCAAAACATCAGATAAATCACAGGCTAAGTCGCTGGATTGGAGTGCATTACTGCAATCCGGTAACCGTATTTTTATTGGCTCGCATGCCTCAGCACCACAAGCTCTGCTGGCCGATTTAATGGCGCGAAGTAAAAACCTGCATGATATAGAGCTGGTGCAGTTGATGGTGCTGGCTGATAACTGCTGGGCTGAACAGCGTTACAGCGACTTATTTAAAATCAATGCCTTGTTCATCGCCGGTGACAAAGTCCGCAGTGCTGTTGCCGAAGGCCGTGCCGACTACACCCCTTGTTTTTTATCTGAAGTGCCAGCGCTTTTTAAAAACGAAATTCTGCCCTTAGATGCAGCTCTAGTGATGGTCAGCCCTCCTGATGCCTTTGGTTATTGTTCTTTGGGTGTGTCTGTCGATGCGGTATCAGCCGCAGTGCGTTCAGCGAAAAAAGTTATAGCGCAAATTAACCCTAAGATGCCACGTACCAATGGCTACACTTTTATTCATCAAAGCCAAATTCATGCTTTTATCGAACAAGCCGAAGATTTACCCGAACTACCGGCCCCCATACTGGATGAAGTGACCGAGCGTATAGGCCAGTACGTTTCGATGCTGATTGAAGATGGTGCCACCTTGCAGCTTGGCATAGGTAAAATTCCTGAGGCTGTTTTACGTTATTTAGGCAACCACAAGGATTTAGGTGTGCACTCTGAAGTGATTTCAGACGGCGTGATGGAGCTTATTACCAAAGGTGTGATTAATAACAGAAGAAAAACCTTCCACCCAGGAAAAACAGTGACTAGCTTTTGTATGGGCAGCAAAGCCTTGTACGACTTTGTTGATGGCAACCCCCATGTCGAGTTTTACCCCAGCGAATATGTCAATTCACCGACTAATATTGCCCGTAACGACGCCATGATTGCCATAAACAGCGCGATAGAAGTCGATTTAACAGGCCAGGTGGTGTCGGATTCTATTGGCCATAAGTTTTACAGCGGTATTGGTGGTCAGGTCGATTTTAGCCGCGGCGCCTCGATGAGCAAAGGTGGTAAACCTATTATTGCCCTGCCTTCGACCGCAAAAAACGGCACAGTATCCCGTATTGTCGCCACTATAGCTGAAGGTGGCGGTGTTGTGACCTCCCGAGGCCATGTGCATTATGTAGTGACAGAGTTTGGTGTCGCGTCACTACGAGGTAAAAGTATCCGCGAACGGGCGCTGGAGCTTATTCGTGTCGCCCATCCTAAGTTTCGCAAACAGCTGCTGGATGAGGTTAGAACTCGCTATTGGGTGCCGCATTATCAAAAAGATTATCCAAAAGACGTGGTGGAACTAGGTAAGGTGGGTGTAAAAACCTTAACTATAGCGGGTGAGCAGTTTGATTTAAGAGCGCTCAATCCAGCCGATGAGCGCAGGTTGCAGGAGTTTTTTTACTCTCATACCAAAGAAACCTTGCTGCTGCGGTACAACCACCATCCAAAACAGATGAGCAGAGAAAAATCCTGTACTTTAGTCAGTGTGGATCAGTCGCGAGATTTAGCGCTTTGCATTGTGAAACAACAAGGCTCAGTACTGGAAATTCAGGCCGTAGGTCGTTATTACCTGAACGAAAATGACAACAGCGCAGAAGTGGCCTTTGTCACCAGGGAAAAACAGCATGGCAAAGGCATGGCTAAACGTTTGCTGGAAGAAATGATCAGAATTGCCCGTATCCGGGAGCTGAATCGAATGGTGGCTTATGTGCGATCTGATAACAAGCCAATGCAAAAAGTCTTCGAAAAAGCAGGCTTTAAACGAATTGCCAGTGGTGATCCGGATGAGGTCTATTTAGAGCTGCCACTGAAGGTAGCTGAACCTGAGAAGCCGTAAATGAGTTTAGTGATTTTCAGTCATGGCCGCTGCTTGTCTTATGACATAGGCCATGACCATCCGGAAGCCGCATCACGTATTTACGCAGTGCAGGACCAGCTATTAAGTTCTGGCCTTGAATTTGTGGTGCAGCAAAAAGATGCAACAGCAGCCAATCGTCAGCAGCTCTGTTTAGCACACTGCCCTGATTATGTTGACCACGTATTTTCCGCTGTGCCTGACACTGGCCATATTTGGCTGGACGATGATACCCAAGTCAACGCAAAGTCGCTGAATGCTGCTTTGTATTCAGCAGGTTCCGGCATTAATGCTGTGGATTTGGTCATGCAACAACCCGGCTCTCAGGGCTTCTGTTTAATACGCCCGCCCGGCCATCACGCCGAATACAAAGCCGCCAAAGGGTTTTGTGTTTTTAATAATATTGCTATAGCTGCAGCTTATGCCATGCAGCACTATGGTCTACAGCGCGTGCTGATTGTGGACTTTGATGTACATCACGGCAACGGCACTGAAGATATTTTCCAGCATGAACCCAGAGTAAAGTTTTTTTCGTCCTTTCAGCATCCGTTTTACCCCTACACAGACCCTGTCAGTCATACGCCATCTATTGTCAAAATGCCTTTGGCTGCAGGCACAACTGGTGCTTTGTACCGACAGCGTTTTACTGAAGAGTGGTTGCCGCTGATGCAGCAGTTTGAGCCAGAGCTGGTGTTAGTCTCAGCTGGTTTTGATGCCCATATTGAAGATGACATGGGGCAAATGAAACTGACAGAACTGGATTATTTATGGTTAGGCCAACAGCTGAAGCAGCTCTCAGACCGCTATTGTCAGGGGCGTTTAGTTTCTATGCTGGAAGGCGGTTACGAACATAGCCCCTTGGCACGTAGTGTGGTTGCCTATTTGAAGGGGCAGTTGTGACAATTCGCGGGCGGGGATAAACCCCGCCCCTACAGTTTCCTTGAACGGCTAATCTGTGCTGCAATCTTTCTTTATACAATCTTTATAACCTCTAAAGACCTAAAGTATTAAAATTCAATGGTTGTTTAAAGCCGGATAAAATTCTATGGCCGCCACTTTGGTGTTGGGTTCTGCGGTAAAAAGCTCAAGTCGTTATCTGATGTACCGGGTACTTGGGCATTTATTATTGATGTTATCAGTGGTCAAGCTGGTCGCTATGGCTGTTTCTATTCTTTATCACGAAAGCAGCTTTTGGGTGTTTTTAGGCTCGGCGCTCTTTACTGCAGCTGTTGGTTACAGCCTGGTCTACAAAGGCAAAGATGCGAAAGACATTAAGCACCGTCAATTATTTCTGCTGACAACCTTAAGCTGGCTGGCTCTCTGTGTGTTTTCCGCTATTCCTTTATGGCTAATTGTGCCCAACTGCAGTATTACCGATGCGGTATTTGAAACTGTTTCTGCGGTAACCACCACAGGATCCACAGTATTTGCTGGTTTGGATAATATGCCTAAAGGCGTTTTATTCTGGCGCGCTGTGCTGAACTGGATGGGCGGTATAGGTATTATAGTGATGGCTATTGCTATTTTGCCTGCACTAAAAATTGGCGGTATGCGGCTATTCAAAACAGAAAACTCCGATACCTCAGATAAAATTTTACCCCGCAGTTCGACTTTATCAGCCGCTATTGGATTTGTTTATCTGGTGCTGACTTTTTTCACTATGACAGCCTACTATCTTGCTGGAATGACAGGGTTTGATGCTATTACCCATGCCATGACCACAGTGGCCACAGGGGGCTTTGCCAATTACGACTCCTCTTTTGGTATCTATAAAGATTCGCCACAAATTTATTGGCTAAGTAGCTTCTTTATGATGCTCGCTGCCATGCCTTTTGTGCTTTTTGTTAGCGCTGCCAAAGGTGACAGGGGCGCCTTGTGGCGTGATCCTCAGGTAAGAGCCTTTCTGGCCATAGTGCTATTTTGCAGCCTGTTGCTGACCGGTTATCAGGTGGTCCACAATAACAGAGCTGTATTTGATGCACTCACCCATAGTCTGTTTAACGTAGTCTCTATTATCACTACCTGTGGTTATGCCTCAGAGGACTATACACTTTGGGGGAATATGGCCATTATGCTGTTTTTTTACTTAACCTTTGCTGGCGCTTGTTCAGGTTCTACATCTGGTGGTTTAAAAATATTTCGTATTCAGCTCTCTGCTATGTTACTGATAAAGCAGCTTAAATTGCTTGTGCATCCTAAAGCGGTTTGGAGTCAAAGTTATGGTGGGAAAAAAGTAGATGACCAGTTATTGGGTAACGTGCTGGCTTTTTGTTTCATCTATTTTGCAACCATAGCTTTTATTGCCATGGCCTTGTCGTTTTGTGAACTGGATTTAGTGACTGCGCTGACAGGTGCTGCAACTGCTGTGGCCAACGTAGGTCCTGGCCTTGGTAGTATTATTGGTCCTGCAGGTAACTTTTCAACGTTACCAGATGCCGCCAAGTGGTGGCTGAGTTTAGGTATGTTACTGGGACGACTGGAAATATTGACCTTATTAATTTTATTCACACCTTCCTACTGGCGGTTCTGACATGGCTAAAGCATATAAACCGCCTTATCTGTTTGAGCTCAGTGGCATCTTTGTACTGCCACTGCTGATTGTGCTGCTCTGTTTGCCACTGCGTAACTGGATAAGCCCCACCGATGTGGCCATGCTGCAATTACTCGGAGTGGCCTGGTTGGCACAGCAGTACGGTTGGCGCCTGGCAACCCTGGCCACCTTAGTCTCAGTGTTATTGTTGAACTGGTGCTTTGTACCGCCCTATTACACTTTTGATGTTCACGATGCCAGTTTTTTTATCAGTTTTGTGGTGATGGTGTTATTGGGTTTATTGATCAGCCTGCTATCAGAGCGGTCCAAACAGCAAGTTAAGCGCTTGCGTTATGCCATGTCACAAACCCGCGGTATGTATATGCTGGCGAAAGGTTTGGCACAAAGACCAGACTGGCAGCAGCAATGTGCTTATACTGCCAAATTGCTTAGTCGTCGCTTGGGAATAGCAGTACAGGTTGTTTTGGGGCACGAACCCAAAGCTGTGACCGATCATGCAGTGTTAGCTGTAGGTACGCCGGCGGCTGCCTGGATTGTGGTGCCAAATTCCTTTTTATCCAGCCACCCTACTTTATTGCATACAGCTCAGTCTTTGTTGGCACAAAGTTACGCCAGACTTGAGCTAACAGAAAAAGCCCAGCAAGACAGAGTGAAAGCTCAGCTGGAACAGCAAAAAGCCATGTTGTTACGATCTTTATCTCATGATTTACGCACGCCTTTAGCCACCATTATGGGCGCGTCCAGTATGCTGGCCGATCCAGAGCTGCAACTAAGCACAGAACAACGTCAGCAGCAGGCCCATAACATTTACCAGCAAAGCCTGATCCTGAACCAACACTTTGAAAAGGTACTGGAGCTGAGTAAAGCCCAGCTTAGTACGGATCAGATCAGCGCAAGCGATTTTAGCTCAGATGATTTAGTCGCAGGTGCGCTAGCCAGACGTGGCGATCAAGCGGCTGAATTGTGTACCTATCTGCAGTGCAGCAATTCAGCGCCGCTGCGAGGAGATCTTGAACTTTTGGAAATTGCTTTGGCCAATATGCTGGAAAATGCGTTGCGATATGGCTCAGCCCCTTTTGAATTGAGCATGGGCCAAACCGATACCAACTGTTTTGTCCGCTTAAGTAACGGTGTGAAATCCTTTACCCCAGCCGCCCGTGATAAAGGTCATGGTTTAGGTCTTAATATTTGTCAGGCTGTCGCGGCTTTACATCAGGGGAGCTTCGAACTTCGCACCGATAAGGTATCTCAGACAGTAACTGCAGCAATGGAGTGGCCCCTATGATCAATGCAGCAGCCTTACCCATTCAGTTATTGGTGCTTGAAGACGACCCCGGACTTCAGAGTTTTTTACAGACACTGCTGCAAAGTCAGGGCTATCAATGCCAGATCGATGCAGAAGGCCAACAAGGTTTTGCTCTGTTAAAAGAACATAGTTTTGATTTGATCCTGCTGGATTTGGGCTTGGCCGATATGGATGGCATTGACTGGCTGCAGCAGCTGCGCTCCTGGTCAGAAGTGCCTGTGATTGTCATCTCGGCCCGGGGTAAGGAGCAGGACAAAGTGCGGGCTTTAGACTCTGGCGCCAATGACTATGTCACCAAGCCTTTTAGTTCAGCCGAACTTTTAGCACGCGTCAGAGCCACACTGCGGCAACAACAAAAAACCGCCAAGCCTTTAGCTTTTGCCGATATCAAACTGGACCCGGTACAACGCAGCGTGACCAAAGCAGGCGAGCAAGTGCATCTGACCAAAACCGAATACGATATTTTATTGTTGCTGGTGCGGCACTTAGGTTCAGCACTGACCCATAACCAGATCTTACAGCAGGTCTGGGGCGAACATTACCAGGATAGACCCGAGTATATTCGGGTGCATATGGCGCAGCTACGACAAAAACTGGAAGATAACCCTTCAGCGCCCCGGCATTTAAAAACCGAGGCTGGGGTTGGGTATAGGCTTTGTGAATAGGCAAGGCTGCTTCACCTTTACTTTTAACCGAGGTTAACAATTGGAGCATTACCTCCCATTTGCTTTTACCTGTTCAAAAATCCATTTATGTATTAAAACAATAACTTAATTGGTATGTTCACCGCATTGCAACGACGATTGATATTTGCACCGCTCAGCAGCTTCATTCACATTTTTACCACCCAAACAAAAATCAAGCCGAAGCAATTTTTGTTCTGCAGCATTAGCTTTGGTTGTCGTGTTGTGCCACTTCAAACCCTTGATCATTTTTTTAGCCGGTTTCACCACGACTTTAGCTGGAACAGAGCTGACTAATTCCATTCGCCTTGTCTTACCCTTCTCATCGATATCAACGTTAAACACAGCGCACCCTGCTACACCACTGCTTGCGAATTCGACTGGATACCGTGGAGTAAATTTTTTGGTTTGTGACCAAAGAGCTTCTCCAGCTTTGGGTTGTATCTCAGTCAAAACCACTTCTCCGTACACTGTATTGGCTGATGTGAAGAATGACGCAAAAGTAAAAAATGCCAGACTGGTGGAAAAAAGTTTCATCTACTGTCCTTGTTGAGTTTGATAAGTACATCTAATGTAGTGTTTGTCTAAAACTGAGGAACACTGGCTAAACCTTATCAGAGGCCAAGAGCAGGCTGCAAGACCTGCCGCTATTTTGCTGCAATATAACGGTAAATACCTAACGAAAAGACATCATCAGTACCTAGGCGGCAAGGGGCAATGCATAAGTCCGTTTTTAGTTATTTGCAGTATTACTTTTATCTTTTCTATGGTTTTCAAACATTTCTATAGCACTTTTTAAGAAGCCAAACATACCTAAAGCTAACACTATAATTCCGACAGACATGTCTTTTAACACCCCCTTTTCGGAGCTAAAATATCCAATCAGTCCAAAGAGCAGAAAAAGCAAAATCATCATACACATAAGGATTATTGCGATTTTTCCCTTTTTTGGGTTTTGCCATATATTGAGTGAGAGTTTGTTTTGTGTTTTTGTTGTATCTTGTAATGAAGAAAAACTGATCCCAAGCCCCATAAAAATTAAGGCCGAGTTTAGGTTATCGAAAAGCAAAGTTGGGTTTTCTCTTAGTTTTTCTAGTCCAGACAGATATGGAATAAAGGAAAAATACAATGCAACTAGCATTAATGGATACTGTAAGTAACTGATGTACTGAAATAACAGCTTAAAATTCATTATTTTCACTCTGTTAGTTTATTGCCAATGTACAGTTGCAGACGGCTGCGATCAGGTATTAACCTGTTACCCCATCAAATCAGAACCGTAAACATACTGCACTACCTGCCAAGCCCGACACTGAAGGTTACACATTAACCAGACGCAGCCTGTTGTTGTTCAAACGAAATAACAATAAATTCAGCAGGATGAACCACTGCCGCTTTTACTGTTACCCTTAGGTAGCCATTCAGTAAATCATCTGCAGTCATGGTAGTACCCAAGCCAACACTGACGCTAAAAGCCTCAGCCGGAGAAGCGCCTTGTAAACCACCCTCTTGCCATACTCCGGTTAAAAAACTACTGATCATGCTTTGCAGTTCTGCCCAGGTGTTTGCGTTGTTAGGCGAAAATACGTAGGCGTGCGCGGCCAATTTGATCGATTGTTCAAGAAAGGTCATGGTCCTGCGCACGGAAATATAACGCCAGTCCTGACTGTTGCCATCCAATGTTCTGGCGCCCCATATCAAAATGCCCTGGCCGTTAAAGAAACGGATGGCGTTGATAGATTTTCCTGAAATTGCATCAATGTTAAGATTTTCCTGATCACTGTCACTCAAACGTATGGGTAATGACACTGCACCAACAATGGAGGTATTCGCTGGAGAATTCCAGACGCCGGCCTCCTGATCATTCACCACGTAAACACCTGCCATAGCGCCACTTGGCGGCAGTATATTTGCCTCTATCAGCACATGATTAATGATCTGACTATAGACTGGGCTTGCAACCAAAAGGGCTGCCTGCAGCTGGCTGTTTGACAAGGGTTTGGCTGGAGGAGACTGGATCATGCCAAGAATTTGCGCCGCTACCGGATTTGGGGCTGATGGTGGATTCAGAATGGGTGCCAACTGCTTGGTATCACCACCAAACAGGTTAGTAAAATCTATATCAGTGGACTGCATGATGCCAGTGCCAATAAAGGGGTAATAACTGATACCGTAGTTAAGACCCGCACTGCCAGTACTGTTGCGGAAATTATCGATGTCATTGGTGTATTTCGTGGGCTCAGGATTTGCACCACCAATCACATCGAAGATACATACAGCGGTTTGCATGGTTTCAGCCTGCAACAACATGCTTTGCATCAAGCTGGCATTATCGCTTAACGATAACAGAGTCGCTTCAGGGCAGATATAGATAGTAGGTTCTGGCTCTTTTGTTAACAAAGCCAAACCGCGCTGCAAATCAGCTAACTGCACATTCGGGTTTATCACACTTACCCGTCGGGTCTGTAATTGGTTTTCCGCTGGCCGGGCCATAAGATCCCACTGCGACTATATAGGCATCTCCCCCGCCATTTTGATAAAACAAACGAATGCTGTTGTACAGATAATAAATTGTATTTGGGTCAGGCAATATTGAATAATACTGCCCGCCTAAAGACAAATACTCATCTCCAGTAGGTGCTGTCTTTTGCGCAACCAGGTAATACTGAGGGTTATACTGCCTGGCAGGATCAGCAGGTGGCGGAGGATTAGGCAGCATGAAAATCGCCTGAAACTCGGCGAAAGAACTGATTTTAAAAGGTTTATCGTAATAAGATTTGCCTTGATAGTCTGCGTTTGGTGTATAGCCAATAAATGCCGGCACAGCTGTTGCCACTGGAACTGCGGAATCAGGAAATCCATTAATCTCATTGATATATACGCCTGGGTTTGCAAAGGTAGTACTCATTTTTTATCGTCCCTTTTATCTGGTGACTATTATCTTCCGTTTATTAACTTCTGAATCTGCGGTGCCACTGCATTACAACGAGCCTTTTGTGTAAGTCCCCTGAATAAGCTCACAGCTGGATTGAATGCCTGCAGCTTCATCTGCCGATCGTTTATAGTAGAAATAGATAGTTTTTGCCGTGTTTGAGTTATCACATTTCGCCTGGAAAGGCATAGGACAGCTGGATAAATAACTAATCGTGGCTGCAGGTCCGCCCATAGAAACAACAGCTTGCGACAAGCCCTCGCATTGGGCTTTAAAGTCATTTGGCGCCATACCTGCATTTTGTATGCAATCTTTAATATCCAGCTTTACCCCCATAAAATCTGCATTGGTTTCAAGCAGGCAGGCTTCATTAGCTAAGGCGTAATTGCCCGATAGTAAAAGCGCAACAACTGAACTTATTAATAGACCTTTTGGCATAGTAAACCTCATCAATAGGTGTGTTGATTAGTGTTCTATACAGATACCGCTTTGTATAAGAGTGCGAACTGACTTTAATACCAATACTTGCCCAGTACCTAAAATGCTGTGCCGATTCAGCTTCTATGAATTTGAGGGAAAAAACCAGAAAATTTAATGAAAAACAGCTCAAATAAAGGGGCAAGGGGCAAGACTTGACCCCGCGGTTCCTGTTAACAAGAATCAGCAGCATGGCATAAGTCATGTTGTGAAACTCTATTCAATAGATATTGATCAGCGTTGTCTTTTTGGTTTAAGGGGATTTTAGTACCTATTAAATGGAACACCTATAGCCAGTATCTGATTAGCTACTCAGGTTTCTATCTTTGCACAAGGACAGTCGATGAACTTTTACCAAAGCTCCCTTTTAGCTCTCTGTTTCATCTGTAGTTCAGCCTTAGCCCAGACACAGTATACAGATGTGCTGCTAACTCAACTGCAACCCACAGCAGAAGACGCGATCTGGTCCAGGACCAAAGATACCACTCCTCTGTATCCAGTGGAAATGGCAAGAACCGGAATTGTTGGCTGTGCTGTATTTAGGCATGATTTAGATCAGCAAGGAAAAAACCAAAAGATTGAATTAGTCAATTCAGTGCCAGCCAAAGGCCTTAATAAGCACGCTACAAAACTGATCAAAAACTGATACGTCTTGACTTTTGTATGGGTGGGAACTCTGTAGCAGAAGCCCAAGCTCGCTGTGCCATGCAGGCCAAACTAGAGTGCAGCGAATAGTGATTGCTGTTTTAGGGGCTACCTATCCTGAATACTGTCGTCCTTTTTAGGCATTACCCAATAAATCCGCATTGGATGTTCAGCTTAATAAAATTCAGTCTTAAGTGAATTGATGTCTAAGATCCGGCGACAATAGTTTTGCCACCCTTGCCAAAACCAAAGTATTCTTGAGATATAACCTGAGTAGGTGAACTTTTGAAGTCTGGGGCACTAAAGCTTACTTCTGCTCTTTATTAAGAAAAAATACCTGCACCAGCGCTGGTGCAGGTATTTGTATATATAAATACTACTCGGGCTTTTTGATTTTAACTGCCCAATATCACTTACCTTTGCGGCGAAACATACCAAATGAAGCCAGAACCAACATCATCCACCAACCAATAGCACCACCACCTCCACCACCTGTTTGCTCACTAGGCGGCTGTACAGTCTGGTCATTGATTGTCACTCGTACCGATCGAACGTCGCCCAGCGTAGCGCCTGAGGTAGGAGTACCAAGTACTACATCAAAATACCTAGAACCCTGGCTACCGGAACGATCCAGCGTACTCAAGTTCACTGACGCAGAGTTTTGCCCTGCTGGTATCGTCACCACTTGGTCCAACGCCGTAAAGTCTGACCCCGCAATGGCCGAGCCAGATATCGAACTGACGGTAAATGTCACTGAACCATCAGTCCCACCAGACCGGTTAATAGTTAAGGTGACTGAACTGCCTTCCGTGACTGCAGCGACAGCAGACCCGAAAGCTAACGTGCCAGCTTCCGCCACATCTTCAATAGTGACCTTTGCGGAGGTAAGAGTACCCAAGCTCGCGCCGCCTGTCACAGCACTTAACGCTAAGTTCAAGCTCCGACTACCTTGCTTGCCGGGAATAAACTGAGTCGGGATTTCGAAAGTTGCTTTGGACTCACCACTTTTCATGGTTTGCGTACCGCTGGTAAATGTATAGTCGGTTCCAGATTTAGCTGTGTCATCGGTCGCAATCAACTTGTACTGAATATCACCATCCTGGCCATCCAACCGATTGACGTTGATCTGAGCTTTTGTACCTTCTGTAACTATCACTGAACCCGTTTCAAACTGCACCTTGCCAGCAGTCTGTGGGTTTTCACTAACAATACGGATAATTGGTCCATCGCTTGGGAACGTAACTCCGACAGCCGCATGGATTTGCAACGAGAATTGCGTATCTGCATGGCGTTCTGACCTTGCCAATAACGTCACCGATACGGTCTTTTCGCCTTCACCAGCAGTAAATGCTACTTCTTTAAACCCGAAATCAAAATCACGACCTTCCCAAGCCGACCCGTCCTTCGCTGTCACCGACAGGTAAGCTGGTCGAGAAAGATCACCGACACGTCTCAATCTGATACTAACTGTGCCTTCAGCTCTAGTGACTTGGTAAGTATCAACCGCAAACTGGACAGCAGAGCTAGCCTCGGCCATAGTCTTATTTAAAGCCACCAAAGGAGCATTTTCTTTCACAACTCTAAGATTGTTCGCTTCGCCAACGCGTCCACAAGAATCGCCATCTATAATCACATCAGGGTTTGAATAAAATCGGTGATTCTGATTAGATACCCAGCCAACGCTTGACCAAAGAGCTGTCGGTCTCTTGTCTTCCGGCTGAGCTCCCGACCGTGGATCCCTCGGTCCACATGAATAAGCCCGGTTGTCTTTTCCATCAGCAGGCTCACTGGCCGACACATTGTGCATGCCTCCAAACACGTGTCCCCACTCATGAGTCATTACTGAGGCATTGACATGCCCAAAACGTAAGCTGTCAACATCAGACGCGGTATAGAAGTTTTCCCCCGCATCGTTAGATGCTTTTATGACCTGCCAACCAGTGCGATACCCATCAAATTCTGCAATTCCTTGATAAAAACCACCTAAACCAGCTGCACTTTCACCTGTTTTGAACTCTCTGATATAGTGCATGACATCTGCGGATGATTGTGTAATATCATTAATTCGGAAAAGCCCTTGTGATTCACATTTAGCCTGGTTGCCATTATTAATTTCTGAAGACTTCGAGTTCATGACGCAGTTGTAAACCGTATTGTACTCAGCCTGCTGCTCTGCTAGAGAAGCGCTAGTTGCGAGCGTATTATTGGTTTCTGCAAAATAAATAGGACGCAAAATCACGGGAACATTCTGCAGTTTCAGGGATTCATTGTAATAAGCATACTGTGACTTAATACGCTCAATCGCAAACTGAGCACCATTTTCATAATACTTGCCTTCGCCATTTTGGCTTAGTTTGTCTTTCATCGCGGCAATCCAGGTGCTGTGCATCAATACAACAACATCAATAACATCTGGGTTGTCCATAGTGGCAGATACGTCAACGCCACGTATGTTTAAACGCGACATAAGTTCCTTCTGAGCATTTTTCTTTGCCAAAACGCCTTCAGGAGTCATAAATGAATCACCATGCAACGGGCAATTTTGCCCTTCAATATGTTGATGTGTGACTGCATTCGCTACAAATGCAATTGATGCGGACATCAGTGCGATTAATAATTTGGATTTCTTCACGGTACTTCCTTTTCGTTTCTTACTACTCTGTCCTGCCTATTAATAGATAAATTCTCCGATCAATAGACAGTGATTTCCTTTTATAAATCAACCGGCATAAGGTAATTATTAAGACCAAAAGCGTTGGTATGATAAGCACTAGGGAAAAGATATTCGGCTGCAAATCCTTGTGCAATCAAAACTGGTTTGGCGTTTTCTGATATGCATTCCTGAATTGCACCGACAACTTGTCCCATGCTTGTATTCGGGATGCTGAGAAGGTTAACACTTGTTATCTGAGGGATACTATCTGGAGCGATACGATACATTCGTCCGTCAATTTGCTCTAGACGTATTGACTGCCTTATGGCCGCGGCCCTTTGTTCTATCCATTCTTCACCAATCGTGCTGCATGGTCGATGAAGCTCTGTCATACGCTCCATCAGCGTCATTCGGATTTTATCAAATGCCAGAACAAGAGTTGTGCGTATTTGGTTTTCCTGCGCGTTCAACGTTTCTTTATTAAGATCTTCAGTCAGTTTTTTGATAGCACTAACGACCTCTGCGATATAATTTTTAAACAGTTTGAAATCTGCTGATGCTATCAACAAAATGTTGCATATTTGTCGCTGCTGATTGTTCAAATTTTTAGAAATAGTCTGGACAGAGCGATTACCGACATCGAAGCCCTGCAACCTAAGAAAAGCTCTGATCTGGGTTTTGATAAAGTTGACTGCAACATGCTCCTCAGATAAGCGAACCTCAATATCTGGCGCAAATCCCATTTTATCCAAGTCATTTTGTAAGCTTTTATGACAGACCTCCATTGACAGGCGTAGCATCCTTTCTTCAGTAAAGGCTTTATCTTTCTGAATTATCTGTTGTGTCTGTTGAGCGACAACCTGCTCGCTATAACGAAGTGCGCTTTGAAGATTATCAATATGCCTTTCCATCTCGCCATACTGTTGGCACCATTGTTGATATCGATGAATGTCAATTTCAACAGTTTTCCGCGTCTTCCCGAATAAAGCATCAGTCGCAGCCGCAGCTAGAACATCAGCAATTCCACCAGACATAACTACCCTCCTGGAACATGTGTAAACTATCGGGATCAAGTCTTTATCTGTGCCTGACTAGATAAAGAATGTAAAATTAAATTATCTTCATATCAAACTAACGCCGATGTACCTCTATTTCAACAATATTTTCTAAAATCACTAAAAATATGGCCGACAAAATCTATACATCCGGTACGCTAGTTGTTTATATTTATACTCAAGAGACGCTAATGTATTTGTGAACAGTTGCACCACTGCAGTCCAATACTTCGCGATAACAATACTCCTGCTGAAACTACATAGTGTGCGTCCAATAAAAAACCCGACCAAAGTCGGGTTCCTTACATCAAACTAAACCACACAAAAGCTTTACTTTTGCACTGTTTTCGCTTCTTCCACAGCAGCTAAACACAGCTCTGTGATTTTATGCCATTCTTTATTTTTAATGGCATCGTCCGGCACTATCCAGCTGCCGCCTACGCAACGTACGTTAGGTAACGCCAAGTATTCTTTGAAGTTTTTCTCGTTAATGCCGCCTGTTGGGCAGAAACGTATGTCAGAGAATGGGCCGTGAATAGATTTTAAGGTTTTTACGCCACCTGCAGCTTCTGCCGGGAAAAACTTAAAGTGGGTGTAGCCTACTGCTGTGCCTTCCATCAGTTCGGAAATACTGGCGATACCAGGGATCAGCGGAATAGAACTGTCTTTACCTGCCTGCAGCAGTTCACGGGTAGAACCCGGACTAATGGCAAAACGTGCGCCAGCAGCTATCACATCGTCTAACTGCTTGGCTGTAGTGACAGTACCAGCACCTACTATGGCGTCAGGCACTTCAGTGGCCAATAAACGAATTGCATCCAGCGCCACAGGAGTACGTAAAGTCACTTCCAGCACTTTAATGCCGCCTGCCACTAAGGCTTTTGCCATAGGAACAGCGTCAGCTAAATCTTTGATCACAATGACGGGCACCACAGGGCCTTGTGCGAACAAAACGTCAGGTTGTAGTTGCCAATTTTCAAATGCCATAGTGTTAACTCGCCATATGTTGTTTTAAGTAGACCGCACAGCCAGTTAAACCTGGTTGCTCTGCAGTGACGACAAAAGTTGCAATACGGCGGTTGAAGTCTTTAAACCGGCCCTTTGCTTCAAATCGGGTTCTGAATTCGCTTTGATTAATCAGCGACAGTAATTTTGGCGTGATACCACCAGCGACAAAAACGCCGCCAAAAGTGCTTAATGTCAGGGCTAAATCACCAGCCAAGCCACCTAAACTGGCAAAAAACTGCTCGACAACAGCTTTACACAGCGCACAGCTGCCATCTAAAGCTTTACCAGCAATTTTAGAAGCACTCAAAGGTTCAACAGTCTGGTTGTTAAAGGCTGCAATGGCCAGATACAAGTCTTCTAAGCCAGGGCCTGATAACAAACGCTCAGGGCTGACATGACCGTATTTATTCGCCAGGAAACGTTGAATAAACCATTCCTGCTCGGTCTGAGCGGTAAAGTCGACATGACCACCCTCGCCTGGCAACGGCAAGTAACCTAAAGCGGTAGGAATTAAATGTGCTACACCTAACCCCGTGCCAGCGCCTAACACCGCCATAGGTTTAAACTGATCGGCATGGCCTTCACCAATTTGTACCAGCTCAGTTTGTTTTAGCGCTGGTAAGCTCATCGCTACAGCAGTAAAGTCATTCAGCACGATAAATTCAGCCAAATCTAAATCGGCTTTCATGCCACTGACAGAAAACTGCCAGCGGAAGTTGGTCATTTTGACAAAATCACCAGTCACGGGACAGGCAATGGCTAAAGCCACGTGGCGAATGTCTGTTAAACCTTGGTCTGCACGGTAAAACTGTAAAGCGTCAGCCAAAGTGTCAAAATCAGCGCACGGATAAACCGCTACTTTGTCTAAATGCAGGCTGTCTAAATCAACACGGCTAAAACGTGCGTTAGTGCCGCCAATATCAGCAACAATAGCGAACTGCACATCAGCCATGATACTGCTCCTCAGTGTTAAACAGACTGCAGGCACCTTGTTCAGCACCTGAAATCACAGTACGCATACCACCAAACATCTCACGGCCCATCCCCCAATGACTGTCCGTCATGTCACGAGTTGCCACTTCACGTTTTGCCAGTTCTTCATCCGATACCAATACTTTTAATACGCCATTGATACCATCCACCAGCATCATATCGCCGGTTTGGATCTTGGCGATTACACCACCGTCCACCGCTTCTGGCGTGACGTGGATAGCTGCTGGCACCTTACCTGAAGCACCAGACATACGACCGTCTGTGACTAAAGCCACATGAAAACCACGGTCTTGCAGCACACCAAGTGGCGGAGTCAGTTTATGCAGCTCCGGCATACCACAGGCGCGCGGCCCCTGGAAACGCACAACAACAACACAATCTTTATTCAAATCACCGGCTTTAAAGGCAGCATCCAGTTCGTGCTGGCTTGAAAACACCACAGCTGGTGCCTGCACTATTTCTGTGCCTTCACGTAAAGCTGAGGTTTTAATTACACCACGACCTACGTTGCCTGATAACACCTGCAAACCACCGTGATCTTTAAATGGTTTAGCGGCATCAGCCAATACGGTTAAATCAGAAGACTCTGTCGGGCCATCAACCCATACTAATTTGCCATCCTGAATCACAGGAGTTTGGGTATAACGGCGCAAGCCTGGGCCTGCCACAGTATTTACGTCTTCATGCAATAAGCCGTTGTCTAACAGAGTACGGATTAAATACGCCATACCACCAGCTTGCTGGAAGTGGTTGATATCAGCCTGACCGTTAGGGTAAATCTTGGTCACTAATGGTGTTGCATGTGACAAATCGGCAAAGTCATCCCAGTTCACAATAAAACCAGCAGAACGGGCCACAGCGATGAGGTGCATAGTGTGGTTAGTAGAACCACCAGTGGCCAGTAAACCAACAATGCCGTTAACTACAGCTTTGACATCTACGATATGAGCAATTGGTAAGTAGTCCGTGCCTAAGTCCGTTAAACGAGTGACCTGACGAGCGGCCGCTTTGGTTAATTCTTCCCGTAAAAGCGTACCTGGATTCACAAAAGAAGAACCAGGTAAATGCAGGCCCATCACTTCAACCACTAATTGGTTTGAGTTGGCTGTGCCGTAGAAAGTACAAGTACCAGCGCTGTGGTAAGACGCCGATTCAGAATCTAATAATTCTTCGTGACCTACTTTGCCTTCAGCATAGAGCTGACGTACACGAGCTTTTTCTTTGTTTGGAATACCAGATGGCATTGGACCTGCTGGCACAAACACAAAAGGCAGATGACCAAAGCTCAAAGCAGCCATTAATAAGCCTGGTACTATCTTGTCACAGATACCCAACATCAAACCGCCATCAAACATATTGTGCGACAAGCCAACAGCAGCTGACATCGCGATAATGTCACGGCTTAATAAACTAAGTTCCATGCCAGGCTGACCTTGAGTCACACCATCACACATTGCAGGCACACCACCAGCGAACTGAGCCACACTGCCCACTTCGGCGGCAGCGGCTTTAATAATGGCCGGATAAGCCTCGTAAGGTTGGTGCGCAGACAGCATATCGTTGTAAGAAGAGATAATGCCGATGTTTGCTTTGGTTAAGCTGCGTAAATCAGTTTTTTCCTGAGCGGAACAAGCTGCAAAACCATGAGCCAGATTGCCACAGGCCAGAGCACCGCGATGCGGCCCCTTGGCACGGGCCTGCTCCATCCGCTGCAGATAAAGCGCACGGCTTTTTTCACTGCGTGCCGCTATTCTGTCTGTGACCTGTTGTATAACCGGATTCATGTTAACCTCGTCTTGTCGATTAGTTAGCTGTGAACATTACATGCACAGGGACCTGCTGCTGTTGCAAAAAAGCCCGTATCGGCATTTGCAAAGGGTCCTGACCTGCCATGGCCTGTTCCAGAACGGTTAGCTTCTTGGGGCCAACCAAATGTAAATAAATCACAGCGCTATTGAGCAAACGCGTTTTGCTTAAACTCAAACGCTGGTAAGGCGCAGTAGCTGGTGTCACCGCCAGAGCTACTGGTGCATCGGTAGCTAAACCTGCCTGAATTTCTTTACTGCACGGAAATAAAGAGGCGGTATGGCCGTCTTCACCCATGCCTAAAATCAGCACATCAAATAGGGGTAATTCAGCAATACGGCCAGCTACTGTCGCAGCACCTTTGTAGGCGTCGTCTGGCGAAGCGCTATCGAATAAGCTGATAAAACGTGCTTTAGCTGCTTTACCTTGCAACAAGTTGGCTTTCACCAAACCTTCATTGCTGTCGGCATGAGTCTCGGGCAACCAGCGATCGTCGGCTAAAGTGATAGTCACTCTAGACCAATCTAACTCAGTTTCTGATAAGGTCTTAAATAAAGGCAAAGGTGTTTTACCACCAGAGACCACTAAAGTAGCAGAGCCCTTTTCTGCAATAGCAGCAGCCAAACGACTGCTGATTTCATTGGCAAATTGCTGGTTTAAAGCAGCGCTTGAATCAAAAGTATGAAGCTGCATTGTTATTCGTCCCAGTTTCTGTCTTCACGCGCCAATAACGAAATGGCGGAGACAGGACCCCAGGTACCAGCCTGATAAGGTTTTGGTGGCTCGTTCGTGACTTTCCATGCATCGAGGATACCGTCGACCCATTTCCAGGCTTGCTCCACTTCATCGCGACGCACAAACAGATACTGGTTGCCTAACATGGCTTCGAGTAATAAACGCTCGTAGGCATCAGCAATACGCTGCGATTTAAAGGTTTCGTCGAAACTTAAGTCCAGTTTGGTTTGTTGCAGCTGCATGCTTTCACCCAGACCAGGAATCTTATTCATGATCTGAATTTCTACGCCTTCGTCTGGTTGCAAACGAATGATCAGCTTATTGGCTGGCAACTGTTTGTAGGTTTCGAAGAAAATATTGTGTGGCTGTGGTTTGAAGCAAATGACTAATTCGCTCATTTTTTTCGGCATACGTTTGCCCGTTCTTAAGTAGAACGGCACGCCAGCCCAGCGCCAGTTGTCGATATCCACTTTAATAGCGACAAAAGTTTCGGTTTTGCTGTTTGGACGCGCATCTTCCTCATCCAGATAACCAGGCACCGGAGTACCAGCCACATAACCACCAGCGTATTGGCCACGTACAGTCTTTTCTTGCACGTTCGATACATTAATAGGGCGCAGCGCTTTAAGTACTTTTAACTTCTCATCACGAATACTGTCAGCATCCAAACGAGCTGGAGGCTCCATCGCAATCAGAGACAAGACTTGCAATAAGTGATTTTGTACCATGTCACGCATTTGACCTGCGTCGTCATAGTAACCCCAGCGCCCTTCTACACCCACTTCTTCGGCCACAGTAATTTGCACATGATCAATGGCATTGTGGTCCCAGTTAGCAGCAAAAATAGAATTGGCAAAACGCAGGGCCAACAGATTCAGTACTGTTTCTTTACCTAAATAGTGGTCGATACGGTAGATTTGGCATTCACCAAAGTATTTTGCTACTTCATCGTTGATCACTTTTGATGAAGCTAAATCGTGACCAATGGGCTTTTCCAGTACCACACGAGCCGGCTCTGCCGATAAGCCCGCTATAGATAAACCTTTACAGATATTACCGAATAAAGAAGGAGCAGTAGCGAAGTAGCTGACCGGAATACGTTTTTTCGGATCAGTGACGGTTTTTAAAGCCTTGTAACCTTCTTCTTTGGTTAAATCCACCTGCACATACTGCAGTTTGGCTTTTAAGCGCGCTAATACTTCAGCATCCAGCGGCTCTTTGATGAATTTCTGTAAGTTGGTTTCAACCAGCTCTTTATAGCCATCTAATGTCAACTCGTCACGGGCAACGCCAATGACCTGGCTGTCGGCATGTAATAAACCGGATTTTTCCAGTTGATATAAGGCTGGTAATAGTTTGCGGCGTGCAAGGTCGCCCTTGGTACCAAAGAGAATCAGATCACAGGCTTTGTTCAGTGGTGCTGTTGTTGTCATGAATGACCCTTGATTAGATGTAATTTTACAACACTTAACCGCATACTAGCCGAGCAAAAGCCAGATGTAAACCAGATAAGTTGTAATTAAATTACAGAGACGCTAAAGTTTTGACTATTCTCATATAATAAGGCAGCCTAGGCAATGAATCAGCTGCTTTGTCGTAACTTTATCACTATTTTGCAGTGGCACCAGGTTGTATAACAAAGCGAGTTACAACATTTTGCACTGTGTTGTTCAGTGTTTCTCAGTCAGGACTATCCGATGAATGTGTTGGAAAAAATTATTAATAGCGTCAACAGCTTCAGTAAATCAGAGCGCAAAGTCGCCGACGTGATCCTGGCCAATCCGCAAACCACTATACACAGTAGTATAGCGGCTCTGGCCAAAATGGCCGATGTGAGCGAACCTACAGTCAACAGGTTTTGCCGTCGTCTTGACACTAAAGGTTTTCCGGATTTCAAATTGCATTTAGCTCAGAGTCTGGCCAACGGTACTCCTTATGTGAACCGTCATGTGGAAGAAGATGATGGCCCGGAAGCTTATACAGCGAAAATTTTTGAGTCCACTATGGCAGCTCTGGATGCTGCGCGTCAAAACGTTGATATTCTTACTATTAACCGCGCTGTGGATGTATTGACTCAGGCGAAAAAAATCTCCTTTTTTGGTTTAGGCGCCTCAGCTTCTGTCGCTCACGACGCGCAAAACAAGTTCTTTCGTTTCAACGTCCCTGTCGTCTGTTTTGACGACATCGTAATGCAGCGCATGAGCGCTATTAATAGCGCTGAGGGTGATGTGGTGGTTTGTATCAGTCACACTGGCCGGACAAAAAATCTCTGCGACATCGCCGCTATAGCCCGAGAAAACGATGCAACAGTGATAGGCATTACTGCGTACGACAGTCCCTTAGCTAAAGAATGTACCCTGGTGTTATCACTGGATGTACCTGAAGATACAGATATGTATATGCCAATGGCTTCTCGCGTAGCGCAACTGGTGCTGATAGATATTCTGGCGACAGGCTTTACTTTGCGTCGTGGCACCAAATTCCGCGAAAACCTGAAAAAGGTTAAAGACAGCTTACGCGGCTCACGTTTTGATAAAAAAGACTTTCAAAACTAATGTCGAGATTTGTAGTAAAGAGGGGCTTTCTGTAAGAAGCCCCTCTTTTTTTAACTATTTTCAGCCTTAACAGGTCGGACAAGCAGCTAAAGCTGAAAGTTTTATTCAAACTGTAGCTATATTCTGTAATAAAATTACATTACACTAAAACTGACCCATCCATAGATAAGCTTTCAGGAGCTCTTGATGCCAAGAAGAACTAAAATAGTCGCCACGCTCGGACCAGCAACGAATTCACAAGCCACCATAGAGAAGTTGATCCTGGCGGGTGCCAGTGTTTTTCGTTTCAACTTTTCTCACGGTAGTGCCGAAGATCACAAGCAACGCGCTGAAATGGTGCGCTCTGCAGCAGCTAAAACTGGCGCTCATGTAGCTATCCTGGGCGATTTGCAAGGCCCTAAAATCCGTGTATCTACCTTTAAAAATGGCTCTGTCATTTTAGAAGAAGACCAACACTTTGTATTAGACGCAGATTTGCCAAAAGGCGAAGGCGACGAAACTCAAGTCGGTATCGACTATAAAGAGCTACCTGCTGACGTTCAGCCAGGTGACGTGTTGTTACTAGACGACGGCCGTATTCAGATGATAGTGGAGCACGTTGTTGGACAACGTATTCATACCAAAGTCTCTGTCGCAGGCAAACTGAGCAACAACAAAGGTATAAACCGTTTAGGCGGTGGTTTATCTGCTCCTGCCCTGACCGACAAAGACAAAACTGATATCTCTTTAGCAGCTTATATAGACGTTGACTATCTGGCCGTTTCTTTCCCGCGTAGTGGTGATGATTTACGTATTGCTCGTGAGTTAGCTCGCGCTGCTGGTTCAGAAGCCTTAATAGTGTCAAAAGTTGAACGTGCTGAAGCCGTTGCTGACGATGAAACGTTAGACGATATTATCCGTGCATCTGATGCGGTGATGGTTGCCCGTGGTGATTTGGGTGTGGAAATCGGTGACGCTGAGTTAGTAGGTCAGCAAAAGCGTATTATCGCCCGTTCACGTCAACTGAACCGCGTGGTGATCACTGCGACTCAGATGATGGAGTCAATGATTGAAAGCCCGATGCCGACTCGTGCTGAAGTGATGGACGTTGCCAACGCAGTGCTGGATGGTACGGATGCGGTAATGTTATCCGGTGAAACTGCAGCTGGTAAATATCCGGTTGAAACGGTAAAAGCTATGGCCCGCGTTTGTGACGGCGCAGAAAAACATCCTCGGGTGCAGATTTCTAAACACCGCATGGATGTGACTTTCACTGAAATCAGTGAAACTATCGCATTATCCGCTATGTATGCAGCCAACCACTTATCTGGCATTAAAGCTATTATTACGCTGACAGAATCTGGATATACTGCAAAACTGATGTCTCGCATCACTTCATCTCAGCCTATTTATGCCTTGTCTCGTCACCAGAAGACGTTAAACAAAATGGCGCTGTATCGTGGCGTGTATCCGGTATTCTTTGACAGCACCCAAAATCTGGGCCTGCAAAAAGTATCAGCTGCTGCTGTAGCTGCAGTGCAGGAAATTGCTCACTTACAAAGTGGTGATTTAGTGATACTGACCTACGGTGACGTGATGGAAACTGTTGGTGCATCAAACACCTGTAAGATTGTACAAATCAACTAATTAAAATGGAGTCAGATCACATAAGTTATACGTAACCAATGTGATCTGACCCCATTATTTAAAGTCGTTGTCTGAGCATTGGCGCTAACGCCGTTAGCATAGAACCAATTACCACCAGTGACGCCCCCACCCAAGCCCAGATATTTAGCGATTCACTAGGAAACGCAGGGTAAAAGTAAGCCAATAACTGCACAAAACCTATGGTCAATAGCGGCGTAATAGCCAGTACTGCACTTACATTAGCAGCCTGCCAATGTTGTAACGCCTCAGCGAAAGCACCATAAGCCACAATAGTATTCAAACAACAAAACACCACTATGCCCCACTGCCAGGCCGACAATTCCAGTACAGGAGTCAGGTCAGCTGCAGGCAGAAAACACAAAGCGCCAGCCAGGTAAATCATCCACATGATCTGTTGGGAGTTAAAACTCATCAGCAGTTGCTTTTGCGCCAAGGCATAACAAGCCCAGGCAAAGGCTGCAACTATCACTAACAGTACTCCTGTTGCTTCAGAGCCAAATTGAGTCAAAAGTAACGCTAGTCTGTCATTAAAAAATAACAATAAGCCAAAGACTAACAACCAGGCCCCAACTTTTTGCCATAACAACAAGCGTTCTTTAAATAAATACACTGCCCCCAACATCATTAGAAATGGTGCCAGCTGGATCACCACTTGCGCTGTCTCTGCTGTTAGCAACAACAAACCATTCAGATACAAAATGTAATTGAGCAACAAGCCAGAAATAGCGAGCACTACCAGCAGTTGTTTTTTCCTGCTTAACCCCCGGACTGAAGGGATTTGTTTTCGCACCAGTAAAACCGCACCCACCACTACAGCGGCGACGACAAAGCGGATCCAGGTGATGGTCGCTGCTGACATCGAACTTAGCAACCACTTTAGTGCTATAGGTAACAAACCCCACAAGACTGCGGTTAACAACGCTAAACTAAAACCTAAACCGACCCGACCAGACGACTGATGCATACCCTCTCCTATTTAAGGCGTTTATTATCCGTCAGAAGCTGTCGCCTTGTCTGTCGGCAGCGACCTTTGCCGTAGAAAATAAGCCAGAATGTCCTGCACTTTTGCCTCAGATCAATACGTGAAGCACTATCTGAGCTAGGATACAAAGAAAACAAGGACCAAGGACAACAAGATGAAACGTATTGGCGTATTAACCTCTGGCGGCGACGCTCCAGGCATGAATGCCTGCTTGCGGGCCATAGTGCTGACCGCTCAGGCCAATAAACTAGAGGTCATTGGTTTCCACCATGGTTTTAACGGTGTCATTGAACTGCAGTATCAGACCCTGTTGCCTTATCACGTCGCGGGAATCATCCAAAACGGCGGTACTATCCTAAAAAGTGCCCGCTGCGCAGCTATGCATACGGAAGCCGGAGTCAAACAAGCAGCAGCAAATCTGCATGAGTTAAAACTGGATGCATTAGTCGTAATAGGCGGAGATGGCAGTTTTCGCGGTGCTGTTGAGTTGGCTAAATATTATCAGGGTCAGCTCATTGGTGTGCCAGGCACTATAGATAATGATGTGGATGGCTCAGACTTCACTATAGGTTTTGCCACAGCTTTAGATACTGCGCTGGATGCCATAGATAAAATCCGTGATACAGCAGATGCTTTTGAACGTATTTTTTTGGTCGAAGTGATGGGGCGGCACACTGGCTATCTGGCCGTTGCAGCTGGGATAGCAGCTGGCGCCGAACAAATTATTTGTCCGGAATTGGCCTCAGAGCTTCATCTCGCCCGCATAGCTGAACATGTAGAGCAAGCGCGTAAACACAGAGGTAATTGCAGTTACATTATTGTCATTGCCGAAACTATGTACCCTGGAGGCGCTTCCGCTCTTGCTTCCGATCTAGAGCAAAAAGGTATTGAATGCCGCGCGTCCATTTTAGGCCATATTCAACGTGGGGGCCGCCCTGTTGGTGCCGATCGTATTCTGGCAACTAAGTTAGGCGCTTATGCTGTAGAGCAACTGGTACAAGGAGCTCATCTGGTCATGGCTGGAGAAATCAGCGGCCAGGCGGGTTTGTATCCTCTGGCGTTAACCGGGGATAAGAAAAAACAAGTCGATACTTATTTGCTGCGCTGGCAACAACAAGTGGCGCAATACTGATTTTCTTCATAAAAAAAACCTCCGGTCGGAGGTTTTTTTATCGCAAATTTAGGAATTAAACACCATTTTGACGCGGTCTTTGTAGCTACGGCTGACTTTAACTGCCTGACCATTGGTCAACATAAGTTGATGCTCGCCGTTTGCCAACATTTGTAACTTGGCGATAGTGTTGACATTGACTATGGCACTGCGGTGCACTCGGACGAAGAGTTTAGGGTCCAGCTCCTGTTCCAGCTCTTTCATAGTGCGGCGTAAAATATGAGTCTGCCCATCACGGGTGTGAATACACATATAATCACCGGCAGCATCCACCCAATCTATAGCGCTCACTGGCACACGGGTGATTTCACCGCTGTCTTTGATGCTGATAGCTTCAGGGAATCTGTCATTCATCACAGGCTGAGACTGATCCAGACGTTGTAAAATCTGATCTGTTTTTTCACCTGTTAATTGAGCAACTACGGCGGCCAACTGGCCTTTATGGCGCTGATCGTCTTTGGCTTCAAAGTTTTTCGTTAGTTTACCTACTGCCGCTGCTAAACGTTCTTTTTCTACCGGCTTTAATACGTAGTCCAGTGCCTGAACTTCGAAAGCACTCAGCGCATAGTGATCGTATGCAGTTACAAAGACGACATAAGGCAACTCAATCTGTTGCTGCTGTAAGTGCTTGATTACGCCAAAACCATCCAGACCGGGCATTTCAACATCTAAAAACACAGCATCAGGCTGGTGCTGGCGAATTGCAGCTACAGCTTCTTCGCCGTTACTGCATTCCGCTACTATAGTCAGCTCAGGAAAGTCAGCTAGACGCACCAGCATACCGCGGCGGGCTAACGGTTCATCGTCGACCACTATGACCTTAAGCATTTGTTTCATCTGTACTCTCTGTTTCAAATGGTATTCTGATATTTACTTTCAAACCCCGTGGATGGTTGTGTGTTAAGACCAAAGAAAAATTACGATCGTATAAAGCCGCTAATCGCTCTTTGGTGTTCACCAAACCCACACCGCCAGATTCCCCTTTTGGCAGACCGTCGGAAATAACCATTCCTGGTCCATCGTCTGCCACTTCCATTAATAAATCGTGTCCAAATTTTTGTGCGGTGATCATGATTTTTCCGCCGCTGGTCTGGCTAGCCACAGCGTATTTGATCGCGTTTTCCACTAAAGGTTGCAAAATCAAACTTGGCACTAAAGCCTGATCGGCGGCTTCGTCAATGTCATAGATAATAGTCAGTCGCTCAGAAAACCGGACTTTTTCTATTTCCAGATACAGATTGGCGGCATACAACTCTTGTTGTAACGGCACCTTTTTAATAGGGTCTTTGTAAAGCGAATATCGTAAGAAATCGCTTAATCTGACTAACATCTTATTCGCTGTATCCGATTCCTTTAATAAGACTAAAGTCGATATAGCATTTAAGGTGTTAAATAAAAAATGTGGGTTGAGTTGATAACGCAGCATTTTTAATTGAGCTTCATGAGCTTTGTTGCTGGCTGTCAGAGACTTTTGTTTTTCCTGCTGCAATGTCTGGTAATACTTAATACCAAAATACAACCCGCTCCAACTCAGCAGCACGTAAAAACCTACTGTGGTTTGGCGGAAATATTGGGTCCAACTATCAGGCTTAAAGCCATGGCGATAAATTTCCCAATAGTTAAAGTTACGGAATACAGTCCAAATCGAGGCAATCAATACGGCGACAACCAAAACACTGAGCAGCATCTTCCAGGGTTCCCAATGCCAGACGCGCTGGAAAGCGTAACGTAGCGGAATAGTCAGCAGCCAACCGGCATATGCATCCAACGCTACCACTATCCAGTAAGCGCTGCGCATTTCCTGAAACAAGGAGCCTAAATAACTGATAAGCGCAAAGCCCACCCAACCCAGGGTGTGCAGCAGCCAAAACAGGCGATGACGGTCTTCGAAAAATTTTTGCAAAATGGTTACAACTTGATCTGCTCTTACCTCTATTGTATCTCAGCAACTACCTCTTGCAGAGCTTTAGTCATGAGATTGAACTCAGTTAGATCTCCATTAGTCGCAATACCACTGCTACTTTATCAAGCGCTTCGTAGCTACTACCAACAGGATCTCAAAGTAGAGACTAAAAAAATTGTCAGCAAACAGTCTCAGTGCAAAGTAAGAATTCCACCTCGCAACTGAGCTGTAAAAATACTTACTCTCGCAGATCTTAGCCTAATACTGGTGTTGGTTTACGATCAGGGCCAAGGGCGACAAAAGTAAAGTTACCTGAAATGGCTTTGTGCTGGTCGTCGTCATACATATTTTCCACGAAAATATCGACATCCACTTTAATACTAGTGCGCCCTACATGAGCAATACGGGCTACAAGTTCGATAATAGTGCCAGCTGGAATAGATTCTTTAAAATCTACCCGATCAGAACAGACGGTAACCAGTGGTTTACGACAAAAACGGGTCGCGGCAATAAAAGCAGCTTCATCCATCCAGGCTAAGGCCTCACCGCCAAATAAGGTATTGTGATGGTTAGTGCGGCCTGGAAACACCGTTTTAGTGACTCGGGTCACAGCGTATTCAATACGTTTGGCAAGTAAAGCTTCGTCAGTCATAGAGGTCTCCGGCAGTCAAAAAGGGGCGAATTTTAGAAGTTTTGCCGGCAATTGCAAGCCAAAAGCCGGCGATAAATAGCAGAGTTTAGCGAGCCACCATAGCGCCCAGGGCTTTGCCGCCGACCAGGTGCATATGAATATGATACACTTCCTGGCCACCGTGTTGGTTACAGTTCATGATCAAACGATAACCGTTTTCAGCTATGCCTGCCTCTGCAGCAAGTTTGCGGGCAACGGTAAATAAACGCCCTAAAGCCAATTCATGCTGAGGCTCGACGTCATTGACTGTTGGAATGAGTACGTTAGGTACAATCAGAATATGGGTTGGCGCTCTGGGATTGATATCACGAAAAGCAGTCACTAAGTCATCCTGATACAAAATATCGGCTGGTATTTCACGTCGGATGATTTTGCTGAAAATTGTTTCTTGAGCCATCAGAAGATCCTTATAAAATAATGCACACATCACATTCGGGAGTATAGGGTATGACGCTAGTGGCTTACCAGCTAAGTATTAAGGACATTACCGCGCACCTGGTTGCAGTGGAACTTCGTTTTACACCACAAAACAACGAGCCAGTTCGGTTAAGTTTGCCAGCCTGGATCCCCGGTAGTTACATGATTCGGGATTTTGCCAAACATCTGCATTCCATCGAAGCCTATGATGCCAGCGGCGCCTTAACTTTGCAGCAGCTGGACAAACAAAGCTGGTTGCTGCACCACAATCAACAAGAATTAGCAGTGCGTTATAACGTCTATGCGTTTGATCTGTCTGTGCGTGGTTGTTACCTGGACGATCAACTGGCGATCTTAAACCCTTCAGCCTTATGCCTTGAAGTAAAAGGCATGGAGCAGATGCCAGTGAGCCTTGATGTGTCAGCACCTGAATATTTAGGCTGGCAAGTCGCTACAGGTTTAACCAGAGCGGATTCGACACTCCCCCTGCAGTGTGGACTCTATCAGGCAGATAACTACCAACAGCTTATCGATACTCCTCTGATGTTAGGCCAACTGGAGATAGCAGAGTTTGACGTCTGTGGGGTACCGCATTATCTTGCACTTGCCGGCCATGAACAACTTGACAAGGAACGCTTTAAAACCGATTTACAACGCATCTGCCTGCAACAGCAAAAGGTATTCGGTGGCTTGCCGGCAGATTTAAACCAATACTGGTTTTTATGTTGGGTGACAGATTCGGGGTACGGCGGTCTTGAACATCATAACTCCACATTACTGCTGTTAACACATCAGGATTTACCCAACGCCCAGCGCCCAGATGAAAGCAGCGCCGACTATCAGAATTTACTGGGCCTCTGTAGTCATGAGTATTTCCATACCTGGTGGGTAAAACGCGCTAAACCCAGCCAATTTCTGCCTTACCAGTTAGCATCTGAACAATACACCAGCCAGTTATGGTTATACGAAGGCTTTACGTCCTACTACGATGATTTAGCGCTGGTTCGTTGTGGTTTACTGACTCAGGAGCAATACTTCGCTGCTCTGGAGAAAACCATCAATAGAGTCCAGCTTAGTCCATCTGAACAGGTGCAGTCTGTCGCAGACAGTAGCTTTAACGCTTGGACCAAATATTATAAACAAGATGAAAACGCAGTGAATGCGGTAGTCAGCTACTACACCAAAGGCAGTCTGATCGCATTGTGTCTGGACGCGTTACTGCGAAGTAACGGTAAAAGTCTGGATGCCTTGATGCTATTGGCATGGCGCAGTTATGGTGAACCAGGCACTGGCAGTTCAGAGCAGCAGTTTATCCAGCTATGCTCGGACTATGCCGGTAAAGAGATAGCTGCAGAGTTGAACAGCTGGGTACATGGCACCTCATCATTACCTTTGTCGCAACTGTTACCCAACTTGGGTGTAACGACTGGAGTACGTCAACAAGAACATAGTAAAGACTTGTCTGGTCACAAAGAACCTGTTTACCCAATAAGAGCCTTTGGTGCGGCTTTCAGCTCTTCAGTTGAAGGTTTAAAACTTACCAATGTGCCATTAGGTTCAACTGCCTATAACGCGGGACTGATGGCCGGGGATATGCTGATAGCTATTAATGCGGTCAAAGCGACAGAGCAAAACTTTTGGCGACAGCTCAACCAAAGTCCGATTGGCAACGTAGTGATTTTATATGTATTTCGTAGGCAGCGCCTGGTGCAACTCTCAATGCCCATAGAAAGCGCAGCTGAAACTTTGACCTATCTGCAGCTTGTTGACCAATCAAAGGTCGCCTGCTGGATTGGGAGTACTCAGGCGTAATATGGATTCTTTGTCACAAATAGCTTTAGGTGCTGCAGTGAGCGTGGCGGCTTTGGCGACACCTATTCGTAGCAAACAAATAAAGCTCTGGCATGCCGTTGCAGCCGGAGCTTTGTTTGGCACTCTGCCCGATTTGGACGTGTTGATTTCGCACGGCGATCCGATAAGCGACATGACCTTTCATCGCACTGAAAGCCATTCTTTGTTTTACCTCACTTTAGTGTCGCCGGTTTTTGCTTTGCTTTGGGTCAAACTGCTACGAAACCAAGCATTGTTTAAACACAGCTTGCTGGCTTTGTGGCTAGTGCTGCTGACTCATCCGCTGTTGGATACTCTGACTATTTATGGGACCCAACTGGCTTTGCCTTTTAGTGACTATCCTTTTGGTACTGGTAGTATTTTTGTTATAGACCCTTTGTATACTCTGCCTCTGCTGCTCGGCACTGGCATGGCGCTTTTTGGCAAAAATCTGCATTGGAATCATTTAGGTTTAGCCTGCAGCAGCGTCTATTTGCTATTTGGCTTACTCGCCCAGCAATGGGCTTATGCTGAAGTTAAGCAGCAGTTGGCTATTCAAGGGCATAAGGCGGATAAACTATTAGTTACTGCAACACCTTTTAATACCTTGTTGTGGCGTGCAGTGGTGATCAATGAAGACGAGTATCTCGAAGCCTATTATTCGTTACTTGATGAGCCCACTAAGATGCAATGGCGCAGCTTCAGGCGGGATAACTGTTTGATCGAACAATGGAAAGACAATGCGGCCGTGGCACGTTTAGCCTGGTTTAGTCATGGTTTTTACCAATTGGAGTATCAGGGAAAAGATCTGATACTGACGGATCTGCGGATGGGCATGGCGCCTTTTTATAGCTTTAGTTTTGTTGTTGCAAAAGAGGCTAAAGCTCAGCCGCCTGTCCAACTCGAATTCCCTCGGGACAATGCGACCAGTTTCGCCTGGCTGTATCAGCGAGCTCTGTCGAAAACCGAATTACCACTTTCAGACTTGATGAAATAAAAACGAGGCCGTTACATAGTGTTAACACTGAACACTATGCTTCGGCCCCATCTCCAGTCAGGCAAAAGCGATAGCGCCTTTACCTACACCTTCAAAAGCTATTACTTTGACCGCATTGAGTTGATGTGACTCTTTTATGCTCTTCGCGATAAAATCAGCTAAACATTCCACTGTGGTATCACAAGGCACTACTTCACAGGTGGTTGCTGGCAAAGAGATTTCAAAATAGCCCTGAGCTGAGCTATAGGCAAAGTTTAAAGCGCCTGCTTCAGCGCACAAATAACGTAAGGCTGATGCATCAATCTGATCTTCTGCAGTAGCCAAATAAATATCTTCCCAGCGCTCACACCAGTATTTACCTAACTTAGGTGACAACATGCCATTATCGAAAATCTGAATAGTCGACCTGTGGCCATGAGCTATGCGTTGACAGTTGCCATCATGCTTTTTAAGACCATGAGTATAATGGTAAGAAAATCCGCTGACCTGTTCAGTTCGCAGTTGAAGCACCAACTTAGCTACGTTTGCAGGCAATAAAGATTTTATTTGTTCGGTTAAGAACTCAGTGACCGAGGCCATATCGATTTTCTCAGCCTGGATCAGTGCAAAAGCTTCAGCTGGTGAAGCTACTTGCACTAGCCCTTTAGCAGAATCGAATGAAACTTGCTCCACTTCGCCGCTTTGCAACTTAGTCGCAGGGCTTAACACAGGAATAGCCAGCTTATGGTCCACTAACTGGTCAATGGCTTTTTTGATGACTTTTTTCACCAGACCAAAATCAAACACCATTGAGGTTTGGTCCAAATCGCCATGCAACTCGACATCAACAATGTAACTTTCGCCCAGCAAACCCCTTTGCTGACAAAGGTAAGAAAAATCGATGACGGTTAAGTCGCGGACAAATAAAATCATAAAACACTTCCGGATAGCGCTGAAACAGCAAAGTTGGCGGCATTATAAAGCAATACGCAGCGCCCGTTAAGTTGGCCTTATTTTTTATGTTCAGTTAGCCAGCCGTTCAGTAAACCTATTTGTCCAAGCTTGTGAGCTGCATACATTAAACGTATCGCATTGCTGAGCATCACACTGTCACTCCATTCAGTCTTCTGTTGAATTTCCTGATAACAAGCTAAAGCTTCAGGGGTTAAATAACCCCTGAGTTCCTTTTTACCTGACCCTTTTTGCCGCTCTCTGTAACGTTGTTGTTTTTCCGCATTAGAAATTCGTTTTTTTTCAGGTTCCGTCATAATGCTTCTATCTTGTACTGTTAATTTGATTTTGGAAGGTCAGTTGACTAATCGGACTTGTTTAGCTTACAAGTGTTCGCTAAAGTGGCCCAGCCTTGATGATGGATCTAACATACATGACTAAGAATAGCTTTACAAAACAAGATTTAGTGGCCTGTGGCCGTGGGGAATTATTTGGCGAAGGTAACAGCCAGTTACCTGTCGATAATATGCTGATGATTGACCGTGTTGTGCACATTTCGGAAGAAGGTGGCAAATATGGTAAAGGGGAAATCATCGCTGAATTTGATATCCATCCTGAACTGTGGTTTTTTGATTGCCACTTCAAAGGTGATCCGGTGATGCCTGGTTGTTTAGGTTTAGATGCCATGTGGCAGCTGGTAGGTTTTTTCCTCGGTTGGGCTGGTGGTCCTGGTAAAGGTCGTGCTTTGGGTGTAGGTGAAGTGAAATTCACTGGCCAAATTCTGCCGACAGCCAAAAAGGTCACCTACCGTATCGATATGACCCGTGTGATCAAACGTAAATTGTTTATGGGCATAGCCGAAGGTTCTGTCAGTGTAGATGGACGCGAAATTTACACAGCCAAAGAGCTAAAAGTAGGTTTATTCCAGGACACATCAGCTTTCTAAGCTGGATGCTGAAGAAAAACGGAGCTAAAGGCTCCGTTTTTTATGCTCAGAAAAAAGCAAAGACAGGTCTTCGCCCGACTCAGCTCGTTGAACTAAAGCAAAACCAGTAATTGCTGCAAAGGATGCTTAGGTTTCACTCCTTCTAAACGTTTTACCTGACTGCGACACGAGAATCCTGTCACCAACACCTGATCGGCTCCGGTGTTTTGCACTTGTTGTTGCCAACTCATTTCGTACAGGGCTTTGCTGTTTTCAAAATTTTGCGCTTCGTGGCCATAAGTACCAGCCATACCACAGCATCCCACAGAGACAGCTTTGAGTTCTATGCCCGCTTTGACATAGATCTGTTTCCATTGATTTTCCGTCGCTGGCAAGGCAGTTTTTTCTGTGCAGTGCGCTAATAAGCTAAAAGTCTGGCTGGTTTGAATTGCAGGTAACTCCTGTTTCACTAACCATTCATGGAACAAAGCCACCTGATAATCGCCACGTTCAGAGCCTAAGGCTTTGACATATTCATCGCGATACACCAGCACCAGAGATGCGTCCAAGCCGACTAGTGGCGCACCTAAAGCCGCAACCTGATTCAAAAAATCAGAAGCAGTTTTTGCTGTTTTAGCAAAGTCCCGTAAGAAGCCTTTGACGTGCTGCGGTTTACCGTTGGGTAAAAATGGCAACAACACAGGCCTAAACCCAAGTTTTTCAATCAGCTTCAGCGCATCGGCCACTAAATCAGCTTCGTAGAAGCTGGTAAAAGGGTCCTGCACCAAAAGCACCAATTTTTGTTTTTCGGCCTCTGGCAAAGCTTGCAGCGCTGTTAAATCAAAGCTGTACTTGCCCTCCACTCTTTGTTTTAAGGTGGGAACAGATAACTGCGGTGTATCGACATAACCCACAGTCTTTTTCAGCAGGCTTGCCATCCAGCCTTGCTGCAGGAAAAAATTGACCACTTTTGGCATGCTGGCCAAAAGTGGCGCTGAACGCTCAATATTGCCGACCAGATAATCTTTGGCTGGACGTAAATAACGACTGTGATACAACTGAATAAAACGCGCGCGAAAAGATGGCACATCCACTTTGATAGGACACTGGCCGGCACAGGCTTTACAAGCCAGACAGCCTTCCATAGCTTCCATCACTTCATGAGAAAAATCATACTGGCCCTGCTTTTTCTGCCAGCTGTTTTTGATTTTTGCAACCACACCAGACAGAGTCCGGGATTTATTCAGCAGCTCTTGCTCCTGTGCCAATACATCGACACCTTGGTTGCTCATCAGACGCAGCCATTCACGCATTAAACCTGCTCTGCCTTTGGGGCTGTGTCGTCTGTCTTTGGTGACTTTACTGGACGGACACATAGGCGAATTTTCTTCGTAGTTAAAACACAGACCATTGCCGTTGCAATTTAAGCTACTGTCAAAACTATCTTTCACTACAACAGGAATTTGCCTGTCGTAAAAACCACGTTTGACATCATCGACACTGACCAGCTGTTCGCTGCTGTCTATAGGTGTACAAATTTTGCCTGGGTTGACGCGGTTGAACGGGTCAAAAGCCGTTTTGATTTTACGCAACTCAGTAAATAAAGCCTCGCCAAAAAACTCTGGCCCATATTCACTGCGATAGCCTTTGCCGTGTTCGCCCCACATCAGACCACCGTATTTTGCGGTCAGTTTTACCACCTCATCGGAGATCAGACGTAACTGTTTCTCCTGCTCCGGGTCACACATATCCAAAGCTGGACGGACATGCAGCACACCAGCATCGACATGGCCAAACATGCCATAGGCCAGACCATGGCTATCCAGTAAAGCGCGGAATTCCATAATAAAATCAGCAAGATTTTCAGGAGGAACAGCTGTATCTTCAGTAAAAGGAATAGGTTTTTTATTGCCTTTGGCGTTGCCCAAAAGTCCAACCGCCTTTTTACGCATCGCGTAAATATGGGTGATGGCGTTGTTATCAAAAGTCAGCTGATAGCCAATAATGCCAGACTCGCCATTTGCAAGCGACTGTTGCAGCCGAGCTTCCAACTGCTGAACTTTTTGCGCCATATCGGCTTCGTCTTCAGCATTGTATTCGACCATATTCAGGCCAAGCATGGTTTTGCCTGGCACATCTTCGATAAAGTCTTTGACCTGATGCCAAATGATATCGTTGCGGGCTAAATTCAGTACTTTGCTGTCGACAGTCTCGACTGAAGTCGCCTCTGCAGCCACTAAAAATGGCGCATTTCTAAGCGCACTTTCAAAGCTGTCGTACTTCACGTTAACCAAACATTTGTATTTGGCTATGGGCGTGATATTGAGTTTGGCTTCCACCACAAAACCCAAAGAGCCTTCAGAGCCTGTAATAACACGGGATAAATCAAACTGAGTTAAATCCTCGTTAAACACATGCTCTAAGTCATAGCCTGTTAAAAAGCGGTTTAAACGCGGAAAGGTATTTAAAATATCAGCACGAAAATCACGACAGCTTGTTAACACCTGACGATAAGCACGGCCAATACTATCCTGACGCTCCGCAAGCTGCTCTGCCTGGTCTATCGGCATCACCTGAGTATGCAGCGGCGTGCCATCAATCAGCACAGTATCAAGGGATAACACATGATCACTGGTTTTGCCGTAGACCAAAGAGCCCTGACCTGAGGCGTCCGTGTTAATCATACCGCCTATAGTGGCGCGGTTTGAGGTGGATAAATCCGGTGAGAAGAAAAAGCCATAGGGTTTTAAAAAAGCATTCAGCTGATCTTTAATTACGCCAGCCTGCACCCGCACCCAGCGCTCATCAACATTAATTTCAATGATCTCGCGCATATGGCGGGATAAATCAACCACTACAGCTGAAGTTAAAGCCTGCCCATTGGTGCCTGTGCCACCGCCCCGTGGCGTGAATTTGATGCCACTAAAACTTGTAGTCTGAGCCAAAGTACAAATCAGCTGCACATCAGCAGCAGATTTAGGCAATAACACAGCAGCTGGCAGTTGTTGATAGACACTATTATCTGTTGCCACCGCCAAACGACTGGCATAACTGACTTCAATATCACCAGTAAAACCAGCAGCTGTTAATGCTGTGACATAAGACTGTACTGTAGGGTCAAGAGTTTCGGTCGCTGTTAACTTCGGGATCATAAGTCGCACCAGATTTAGAACTGGGCCGAGTATACCAAAGCGCAGGATGGATGGTCAGGGCGTAGGAAAAAAATTACTGTCTTTCCAATGCCCTGCTTTGCTTACATCACTTACATCAGGAAATGATGATGAGCTGCTTAGTTATCGCTTTTACGTTCCAATACTTCACCTTCAATCACCCGGCCAGAGCCTTCTGACGAGCGGCTTTGCTGGTGTTGCTTAGCCTGTTGGAAAAACGACTTGCCTTGTTTGCGAAGTTGGTGCCTTTTGTATAAAAACACTGGAATAAGCAACCAGCTCAACATCAGTATAAAAAGTAATACACCCATAGCAAACACCAGCATAATGCCGGCGACCAGCCACAGCAGGATTCGACTTAAAACACTGCCCTGCTGTTTTTGACGGAATAAGGTCTGCCATTGCTGGGCTTGCTGCTGATAATTCATGACTTGCTCTCTTTAATATGCCTGTTCATTGGCTCTGAAAACTTAATGGGGATGCACAAACGAATTCCCAATGGTGGTTAGGACTGCAAATTGTAACAAATAGTTCAGGCGTCTCTTTGCATAACCCTGATCCGCCAGATTTCGCCAAAAATACAAAGCCCACCGAAGTGGGCTTTATTATTCAACAGCTACCTAAGTTACTAGTCAGGCAACCTCTTACTGTTGGCTAATTTTACAGGAGTCCAGTTTCCAGACTTTTTCTACATAGTCTTCAATAGAACGGTCTGAAGTAAATTTGCCCATCAGCGCTGTATTAAGAATGGCTTTTTTCGCCCATCCCGCCTGATCACGGTACCAGCCATCTACTTTTTCATGCGCTTTGACGTAGGACTGGAAGTCAGCCAGTACTAAATATGGATCACCGCCTTCAAGCAAGCTACGTTTAATAGCTGACAATTCACCTGGTTTACCCGGTGTAAAGTAATCCGTTTCCAACCAATCCAAAATGGCTTTGATTTCGGCATCCTGATAGTAATAATCCCAGCTGTGATAGCCTTTGGCCTGCAGGGCTTTTACTTCTTCAACTGTTAAACCGAAGATAGAAATATTATCCGGACCCACTTCTTCCGCTATCTCAATATTGGCGCCGTCCAGCGTACCCACAGTGATAGCACCGTTTAATGCCAGTTTCATATTACCAGTACCGGAAGCTTCTTTACCTGCAGTAGAAATTTGCTCTGACACATCAGCGGCAGGGATCATTTTCTCAGCCAAAGTGACACGGTAGTTAGGCATAAAGACCACTTTCAAACGGTTTTTCACCCGTTTGTCGTTATTGATCTTCTCAGCCACTTTATTGATGGCGTAAATTATTTCTTTGGCCAGCTTATAACCAGGTGCGGCTTTCGCACCAAACAGGAATACCCGTGGCACCATGTCGTAATCCGGGTTTTGCAGAATTCGGCGGTATAAAGCCAGTATATGCAACAAATTCAGATGCTGACGTTTGTATTCATGCAAACGTTTGATTTGAATATCAAAAATAGCATGAGGGTCGATACTGATATTGGTCAGCTTCTTCACTACTGTCGCTAAATCGGCTTTGTTTTGCTGTTTAATCGCCATAAAGGCGTCCTGAATAGCAGGATCATCAGCAAAAGCAGCGAATTTACTCAGCTGTTTTAAGTCACGTGGCCATTCGTCACCAATAGTTTCATCCAGTAACTTGGCTAAACGTGGGTTACAGGCTTTTAACCAACGACGTGGTGTTACACCGTTGGTGACGTTAGTGAACTTATCAGGCCATAAGGCAACCATTTCCGGGAATAAATCGGATTTCACTAACTCGGAGTGAATTTCAGCCACACCATTGACCCGGAACGAGCCAACTACAGACAAATGGCCCATGCGCACCATAGCCTCGTGGCCTTCTTCGATAATAGAGAGTTTACGTTTTTTATCGTTATCGCCAGGCCATAACACATCCACCTGCTCAACCAGGAAACGACGGTTAATTTCGTAAATGATTTCCAAGTGGCGCGGTAATACTTTTTCAAATAAACGCACTGACCATTTTTCCAGAGCTTCTGGTAACAAAGTATGGTTAGTGTAGGCAAACACATGCTGACAAATGTTCCAGGCTTCGTCCCAGCTCATTTCAGCGCGGTCGACCAGAATACGCATCAGTTCAGGAATAGCCACAGCAGGGTGTGTATCGTTGAGCTGAATGGCGACTTGTTCCGAGAACTTGCTCCAGTCATCACCATTGGCACGTTTGTAACGACGAATAATATCTTTCAGTGAACATGAGCAGAAGAAATACTGCTGAATTAGGCGTAATTCTTTACCTGCGTCAGTTTCATCATTTGGGTACAGCACTTTAGAGATAGTTTCAGCTTCGATGTTCTGACGCGCCGCATCGATGTAACCGCCTGAGTTAAATACGTCCCAGTTGAAGAAGTCACTGGCACGGCTTTCCCATAAGCGCAATACGTTAACAGAACTGCCCTGATAACCGACCACTGGAATATCCCAAGGCACACCTTTGATAATACGGCCAGGGTGCCATACCTTTTTCATCTTGCCTTGCAGATCGTAGGTCGTTTCTACGTAACCGTAGACTGAAATTTCCTGAATAGATTCCGGACGGCAAATTTCCCAAGGGTTGCCATATTCACGCCAGCTGTCTGGACGCTCAATTTGACGGCCATCAGAAAACTCTTGCTTAAACAAGCCGTTTTCGTAATGGATACCATAACCAATGGCTGGATAATTTAATGTCGCCATTGAGTCGATAAAACAGGCAGCTAAACGGCCTAAACCACCGTTACCCAGAGCCATGTCTTCTTCCTGATCTTCAAGATCGGCGATATTCAAACCTAGCTCAGCCAAGGCGTCTTTAGCAGCATCGTATACGCCTAAGTTGTGCAGGTTGTTACTGAACAGACGGCCCATTAAATATTCAAGACTGAAATAGTGCACAGCGCGAGTGTTTTGTTGGTAATGGGTGCGCTGAGTATTACGCAGGCCATCATAGACATATTCGTTTATTGCAGCACAAGTGGCACGCCACCACGCCTGAGGACTAGCCTTATTTACATCAGTCCCAAGGCTGCCGTGTAAATGTTTAATAATGCTGTTTTTTAACTCTTCCGTGCTCGGAAGGTCCGCAATAGCTACTGAGGCTTTTGCTTTGGTAGAAGTTTTTTTCATTGCCAAATCCCGGTTTTTTTAGCGGTTAGCCGCTTTTTTTTATAACTATAGTTGTAGAAAAATTACAAAAATGATGGGCAATAGTCAAGAAATCGCAAAAATAAAGCCTGTTATCGTAATTTTATTACAATGCGCTAACAGGCTGTTTTCGAGGCTTAGATTGCTGAGAACACCGCATCCACAAAGGCTTTGGCATCAGATTCAAGCCGCATTAAATGCTGTTGATCCACAAAACTTTCTAAGTAAATTTTGTAGCTATTTTCTGTACCAGATGGCCTGGCCGCGAACCAACCATTCTTAGTAACCACCTTCACGCCACCTATACTGGCGTTATTACCTGGTGCTTTTGTCAGTACTGCCAGTATAGGGTCTCCAGCGAGTTCTGTTTGCTTGACACTGCTAACATCCAGATTCTTTAAGGCTGACTTTTGCTCTGCACTGGCTGAAGCATCCAAGCGGCGATAAAGCGGCGAGCCAAATTCTTTGGTCAGGGCCTGATACTGCTGATAAGGGTCTACACCGGTTTTAGCCAGCATTTCTGCAGCTAATAAACCTAAAATAAAACCGTCTTTATCTGTGGACCAAACGCTGCCATCAAAACGCAGGAAACTGGCACCTGCACTTTCTTCACCACCAAAAGCCACTGTGCCTTTGTGTAAGCCATCGACAAACCATTTAAAGCCAACAGGGACCTCATAAACTTTGCGACCCCTGCCCTCAGTTACTCTATCAATCAATGCTGAGGAGACTAAGGTTTTACCTATCAGTAAATCTGTAGACCAGAGTGGTCTGTTACTCAACAAATAGTTAATAGCAACTGCGAGGTAGTGGTTTGGATTCATTAAGCCACCACTTCGGGTCACTATGCCATGCCGGTCAAAATCAGGATCATTCCCGATAGCGACATCAAACTGGTCCTTGAGCTGGATCAGATTAGCCATGGCATAAGCCGAGGAACAATCCATGCGGATTTTGCCGTCTTTATCCAAAGGCATAAAACTAAAAGCCGGATCAACCCTGTCATTCACCACAGTGATGTTGAGGCCATAAGTTTTGGCGATGACAGGCCAAAAGGCTATGCCTGAGCCACCTAAAGGATCAACGCCAATTTTCACACCAGCTTTGGCTATAGCAGCCATATCAATGACGTTAGCCAGATCATCGACATAAGGTTTGACATAATCGATTTTGATACACAAAGGTGACAGCAATGCGACTTCATAACCAATCCGCTTCACTTCGGCTAGCTGAGCAGCCAATAAAGCGTTGGCTCGTTTTTGGATCCAATCCGTTGCATCAGTGTCAGCTGGACCACCATGAGGAGGGTTGTATTTAATACCACCGTCTTCTGGTGGATTATGCGAAGGCGTGATAATCAGACCATCAGCCAAATCTGTAGTACGGCCTTTGTTATAGCCCAAAATTGCATGAGAAATGACAGGTGTTGGCGTAAAACCACCATCCTGTTGAATACGTGTCTCTACACCATTAGCTATCAATACCTCTAGGGCACTGACAAAAGCAGCTTCAGATAAAGCATGAGTGTCTTTGCCAAGAAATAATGGTCCGCTAAAGCCCTGAAGTTTTCGGTACTCAGCCACGGCCTGCACTATGGCTAAAATATGGTTTTCGTTAAAGGACTTAACTAACGCACCACCTCTATGGCCAGAAGTACCAAAACTGACCTGCTGACTGGCGACAGTCACGTCAGGTTTCAGGCTGTAATAAGCCGCCATCAATTGGGCTACATTCGGTAACATGGCTGCTGGTGCAGTTTGCCCAGCCAGCGGATGTAAAGACATATACTCTCCTTATAATAAGTCGCGGATCCGTTCAACATCAGCAGAACTGTAGCCTAATTTTGTTGCAACTTCAGTCAGCATCATTTTTTTACGAGTGGTATTCGAGTTGGTGATTACCCAAAACTCGGTATTTGGAATAGCTTTCGGGTTAGTACTGCTACCAGCTTCCAATAAAGACGCCTCAGATTGCCCAAAATACAGCCTGTTACGGCCTTTAATTTCGAGCACCTGTGCAAAATCACTGCGATGAGCCCGGGACAGCGCTGATAAAATAAACAAGAAACGCCCGACCACACTTTGCTCTGCAGACAAATCCTGTTGGCTAATAAAGTCAAACACAGAGCCAGATTTTTCTGTGGCTGCAGCTGTTACTACAGGCTTTTGTGCCACTGGCCCAGGTGCGATTTTAGGGACAACCTTGGCCACAACTTTTGCAGCTGGCACAGCAGGAGCCTGAGCTTCGGTCAGACTGACAATCAGTAAACGGCGCAGAATATCAGAGGCGCTTTCACCAATCTGTTGAGTCTGACTGGCGATAAATTGATAAAGGTCGTCATCTATTTCGATGGTTTTCATGAAGTTATTCCGCGTTTTTTATGTAAAGCCATTATATACCCTTCGTACTTGAAGCTGCAGCTTTGTTGACTGCGCTCTTCGCCCCATTCACACAGGACAACTATGCTCCTGGGGTCTCAATCACTTGTTGCCCCCTGCAACGCCAATTACTTTGGGTATTCACAGAGGTAGTCGCTGACGCCAACCAGCAGTTTTGATACCATGCCCTTAGTTACGAGTCTGGTGGTTAAGTCGGAAAAAATTAATGATATTACATACCGAGATCACAGGCCAAGGTCAAGCTATTGTATTGATCCACGGCCTTTTTGGTAGTTACGAAAACCTTGGTGTTATTGCCCGTGCTTTAGCTGGCCAATGGCAAGTCATCAATCTGGATATGCGCAATCATGGTCGTTCTGATTGGCACGATACCATGTCCTATGGCCTGATGGCAGAAGATATCAAAGACACTTTGGATCATTTAGGTCTGGAGCAAGTTACTTTGCTCGGGCATTCAATGGGCGGTAAAATTTCGATGGAGTTTGCACTGCGCTACCCGGAGCGGGTGAATAAACTGATACTGGCGGATATATCGCCGGTGCAAAACAGGCCACGCCACCTTGAGATTTTATCTGCACTGGATAATTTAGACCTGGCACAGTTACAAAACAGACAACAAGCCGATCAGCAGCTTGCTCTAAATATCACTGAAACTGGCGTCAGGCAATTTTTGCTTAAAAGCTTGTATAAAAATGACGACCAATTCCGTTGGCGTTTTAATGTCAAAGCCTTGATAGCGAATTATCAGGAGTTGTTAAAAGCTCCTGAGAGTAAAGGTCCTTATACGGGCCCTACTCTTTTCATTAAAGGTGCAGATTCAGATTACCTGCTGCCTGAACATCAAGGCGTTATTCAGCAACTTTTTCCGAACAGCAAAGCCAAAGTTATTATGGGCACTGGCCATTGGCTGCATGCAGAAAAGCCTGTGGCATTCAGTAAAATTGTCACAGATTTTTTATTGAGTTAACGCAATTAATTCCCACTAAAATTGTGCTATAGTGCGCGCAATTTTTTCGGGCTGTGAGTCGTTATGAGTATTGAGCAGTTTGAGACTCTGGGTCTTTTTCTGGGTGTTGGTGCCCTTTATCTGTTTATTGTGATGGCCATTTGGGATGTACTGAAAAAAAGTAACGCACCCCGGTTTGGCAAAATTTTTGTCTGGTTAGTCTTGTTTTTGTCACCTGCAGTTTTTATAGCTAAGGTGATTTTTGAGTATTTTGTCGAATAAATGAGGTGCGCGACATGGCTAAAATAGCCACAGATCGCACAACCATAGATTTGTTTGCGCATGAAAAACGTCCCGGCCGGCCAAGGACTAATCCTTTGCCCCGGGAAGAACAGCTTAAGCTCAACAAGCGCAATCAAATCAAACGCGATCGAAGTAAAGGTTTAAAGCGTATAGAGTGCAAAGTGTCTGAGCAATTGTACGAACAATTGAGTTTGTCTGCGCAGCAGCAAAATATGACACGTAGCGCCTATATAGAATGGGTTTTAGAACAAGCGTTGACCAGGTAGAAGGCGAAAGTTATGGCAACTGTAGGTATATTTTTTGGTAGCGACACAGGTAACACTGAACATATCGCTAAGATGATTCAAAAAGAGCTGGGCAAACATTTGTTCGACGTGATGGATATTGCCAAAAGCACAAAGGAACAAATTGCCGGTTATGATTTGTTGCTGTTGGGTATCCCAACCTGGTACTACGGCGAAGCTCAATGTGACTGGGACGATTTCTTCCCTGAATTAGAGCATATCGACTTTAACAACAAGTTAGTGGCGATTTTTGGCTGTGGTGATCAGGAAGATTACGCTGAATATTTCCTTGATGCTATGGGTACCTTACGCGATATTATCGAGCCAAAAGGCGCTATTATCGTCGGACACTGGCCAACCAAGGGCTATAACTTTGTTGCTTCCAAAGCACTGGCAGACAACGATCACTTTGTTGGTTTAGGTATAGACGAAGACCGTCAACCAGAACTGACAGAGCAACGCGTAAAGCAGTGGTGCAAACAGATTTATGAAGAGCTGAGCTTAAAAGAGCTGGAAGGTTTGTAATCTTCTAGGGTCAGAGTCTTAGACTCTGACCCTAGTTCATCACTGCATCAAATCCAGATTTTAAGATCTCCGTGAAAATCCGATATATCTCCTAAACTATCGAGCAATAGCTTACATTGATTTCGATTTTAATCTGAATTCGATATAGGGGTCAGAGCTGAAGCTCTGACCCCTAGTCGCGGTATTTAGGCTTTTTGCGGATATAAACCTTACGTTTTACCTCGCATACCAACTCACCTTTAGTGTCCTTAACATGGACAACGAAATCCGGGAAAAACTTATCCCCTGCTTCGGTTTGTTGTTTAATCTGTTCAAGCTCGGTATCTGTCAGCAAAAATTCAGCTGTTAATTTGCCACGCCCTGGCGTGATGTAGTTAATATCAGCTTGCTTATCCCACACCATATACTCTTTACCCAAAGCTCCCATCAACATCAAAGGATAAATTGGATCTGTCATCGCAAACATGGAACCGCCAAATTGGCTGCTATTTATATTGCGGGTCCAAGGGCGGTTTTTCAGCTCAACTTTGCAGTACCTGTAATCCTGCGCCAACTCCACCACTTTAATGCCGGTGAATAAAAACGGAGGCCATAAATTTAATAAATGCCGCATCACAGCCGGATTAAACGCCCAACGCATAAGAAACCTCTGGTAAGACCTGTTTAACCGAATTCTAACGCCTTGTTTGTACTTTGTCTGCGCTTTGCCATCAGCAAGCGACAGATTTATAGGTTGCTTCTGTCGTTAATGGCCTTATAATCAGTTGAAATTCAAGAAAGAGTACAAAAGTCCATGTCAGATCATAATACCGAATTGCGTAAAGCAGGCCTGAAGGTCACCCTGCCACGAGTAAAAATCCTCGACATTTTGCAAGATCCTAATCACCAGCATATCAGTGCTGAAGATGTGTATAAGATTTTACTGGAATTAGGTGAAGACATAGGCCTGGCTACTGTTTATCGCGTATTAAACCAATTTGATGACGCAGGCATTGTTACGCGCCATCATTTTGAAGGTGGAAAGTCGGTGTTCGAATTAAGCCGTATGGATCACCACGATCATCTGGTGTGTTTAAATTGCGGTAAAGTCATAGAATTTGAAGATGACGAAATTGAGCGTAAACAGCTGCAAATTGCTGAAAAAAATGGCATCAAGTTGACACATCACAGCTTATATCTATACGGCGAATGTGTGGATAAAAAGTCCTGCGAAGAAAACCGTAATACCAAATAAATCTGTAACGCGGCCTTACTCAGTGTCTGGCCGCGTAAGTACTCTCGATCGCCGTCAATATCAACCTGCTATGTTGGTTTGTTTGTCCCTGTCAAAATTTGCTCTGTTAAGTACTCGACCTCATTAGCCCAGCAGCATTCTGGCCTTGGACGACGCACACCAAACTGTCCCTTCAGAGGCCTGCAGTGCGTAATAGCATTTCTAAGTAGCTCCGGAACTTCAGCCACTCCATAACAAGCCCCTAATAAAGCCCCAGCAACAGCAGCATTATTGGCTGTGTCGCCACCTCTTTTTAGAGTATCAAGTATGCCATCCATATAATCCTGAGCATACAACAATTGCCAGATCGCATTCTGAAAACACAAAAGCACCGCAGAATCCGGCTGCTCAAAGTCCTCTGGCGGTACAAACAAAGCCTGATCTATAGCTCTACTAATACGTTTATCTACTTTTAGCTGCGAAGCCCAATCTTTAATCAATTGATACAACTCGTCTGCACTGCAGTCATTTTCAAGCACGTGCCCCAAAGCCATGACGTACAAGCCACTGATCTGCTGACATAACATATTAGGATGCGTCAGCGCTGTATCTGCCATAGCCCAGGCCGCTAACTGAGGTAAAGACTGATAAGGCACCATCAAAGCAACAGGACCAACTCTTGCCAAAGCCGCAGTCGCACACCCCTCTTCGTCTAGCTCGCCAAGCAAGGCGCGCTTTAATTCTTCGGGTACTGCAAATGGTTCTGTCCTCAGCCAGTATTCATAAGCTTGCCATGCACCTTCTTCCTGATACTCGTCATAATGAGCCAGCAGTCGACACAACAGCACTGCTAATTCACCACTATCAGTCGGCTGGCCAGACAGAGTCTGCCAAGGGTTTTGCAATAAAATTTCATTCAGGTCCAGACTTAACCGATCCTCACGCTCCTTATGATCAAGACCTTCGACAGCAGAACCCAAGACTTCCCCGGCCAATAAGCCATACATCAAACCAAGAGCTTTGGATTTAAGTACCGGGTCGCTCATCTAGACCTCCGTTCTGTTTAAGTAGAGTGCGGCTAATTTTTACTCAGTTCAATTTATAAGGTATTGCGGCAAAGAAGCCAAGCCATTGCATCAAAAAAATCAATAAAATTTAATAAGTTAATAGAGAATATCCAGGAGAGTTTCCGGCTACGGCCAGAGTGGTGCACAGAGCCTCGACGTCATAAAGTCGGGGTTATAAAAAAGCCAGCTTCAAAGCTGGCTTTTCGGACCGAATGAATTATTGGCCGTATTTTTCCGCCAAGTACAACCAGGTTTCCAGCACAGTGTCTGGGTTTAACGACACAGAGTCTATACCCTGCTCCATCAACCAGGCGGCAAAATCTTCGTGATCGGAAGGGCCCTGACCACAAATACCGACGTATTTGCCTTTTGCCTTCGCGGTTTGAATGGCCATAGACAACAGCTTTTTAATGGCTGGGTTACGTTCATCAAACAGATGCGCTATTAAACCGCTGTCGCGGTCTAAACCTAAGGTCAGCTGAGTTAAGTCGTTTGAGCCGATGGAGAAGCCATCAAAATACTCAAGGAACTCTTCCGCCAGTAAGCAGTTAGACGGCAATTCACACATCATAATGACTTTTAAACCATTATCACCACGTTTCAGACCATGGGCTTCCAGCAGTTCGATTACAGCCTTGGCTTCCTCCAGAGTACGAACGAAGGGGATCATCACTTCGACATTGGTAAAACCCATCTCGTTACGAACCCGTTTTAAGGCTTCACATTCCATGGCAAAACAGTCACGGAAATCTTCAGAGATGTAACGCGATGCACCACGGAAACCAATCATAGGATTTTCTTCGTGTGGCTCGTACTGACGCCCCCCCACCAGGTTGGCGTATTCGTTCGATTTAAAGTCGGACATCCGCACTATCACCCGCTCTGGCGAGAAAGCTGCAGCCAGAGTAGAGATACCCTCGACCAATTTGCCAACGTAGAATTCTACAGGCGAGCTGTAACCAGCCATCATTTCGCTAATAGTGGCTTTAAGCTCTTCAGTTTGACTATCAAAATTCAACAGTGCTTTTGGATGCACACCAATCATCCGGTTGATGATAAATTCCAGGCGGGCTAAACCTATGCCGGCGTGAGGTAACTTGGCAAAGGAAAAAGCACGCTCCGGGTTACCAACGTTCATCATGATTTTCATCTTCAACGCTGGCATCTGATCAACCCTGGATGTCATAACGTCAAACTCTAAAGTGCCGTCGTAGACAAAACCTGTATCGCCTTCAGCGCATGATACTGTGACATCTTGACCATTTTTGATTTTTTTGGTCGCATCGCCACAACCGACAACGGCGGGAATGCCTAATTCACGGGCTATGATGGCTGCATGGCAAGTACGGCCGCCACGGTTGGTGACAATAGCAGAAGCACGTTTCATGATAGGTTCCCAGTCTGGGTCAGTCATGTCGGTGACTAACACATCACCAGGCTGGATTTGATCCATGTCAGAGATACTAGCCAGCACTTTGGCTTTGCCTGAACCAATTTTATGACCAATGGCGCGACCTTCCACGACCACAGCTGCTGTGCCTTTGAGCTGGTAACGCTCCATTTCGTTGCTATCTTCGCGGCTACGTACAGTTTCAGGACGGGCCTGGACTATATAGAGCTTACCGTCCTGCCCATCTTTGGCCCATTCGATATCCATAGCACGGCCATAGTGTTTTTCGATGATAATGGCTTGTTTCGCCAGTTCCTGCACTTCAGCGTCAGTCAGTGAAAATTGCTGACGATTCGCAGCAGGCACATCTTCGATGACAACTTGTTTGCCATGGCTCACATCCTTGGAGTACACCATCTGTAACAGCTTGCTGCCTAAATTACGGCGCACTACAGCTGGACGGCCTGCCATCACAGTAGGTTTATGTACATAAAATTCGTCAGGATTCACCGCACCTTGCACTACCATCTCGCCTAGACCATAGGACGAAGTGACAAAAACCACATCCTCAAAACCTGATTCGGTGTCGATACTGAACATCACACCTGATGCGGACAAATCTGAACGCACCATACGCTGTACACCGGCGGATAAGGCCACACCGCGGTGATCGTAGCCCTGATGCACACGGTACGAAATGGCGCGGTCATTAAATAATGAGGCAAATACGTGTTTGATGGCTTCAATCACTTGAGCGTAACCACGTACGTTTAAAAAGGTTTCCTGCTGACCAGCAAAAGAAGCGTCCGGCATATCTTCAGCTGTCGCTGATGAGCGTACTGCAAAGGAGACATCTTCAGCACAATCATGTTGCAGCTGTTGATAGGAAGTTTGAATGGCGTGCTCGAATTCAGCCTGAAATGGAGTGTCGATCACCCATTGGCGAATTTGCGCACCAGCTTTTGCAAGGGCATTTACATCATCAACGTTTAATCCATCCAGCAGTTGATAAATACGCTCGTTAAGACCACTCTGTTCAAGAAATTGATTAAAGGCATAAGCTGTGGTGGCAAAACCACCAGGAACTTGTACCCCTGCATTTGCCAGGTTACTGATCATTTCACCCAATGAAGCATTTTTTCCGCCAACGCGAGGAACGTCGTGCATGCCCAGGTCCTGGTACCAAACAACGAATTCTTGCACAATGAGTCTCCAATTTTTGTTGCAGGTTATGTAAGCTTACATGGCCAGCCACATAAGCAACTTAATTCTACACTGGCGTGAAAGCTAAATAAAACCTTAATTTTTATGTAATTTAATAACGACAAAATGGAGAAAATCGTGAGAACAGCCTTTTATATATCTGATGGTACAGGCATTACCTCTGAAGTGTTCGGGCACGCTCTATTGTCACTGTTTCCGGCAGAATTCGACCATATAACTATCCCATTTGTTGAAACTCAAGAGATCGCCTTACAATCCAAACAACGAATAAACGATCGTTATAAAACAACCGGAATCCGGCCTTTGATTTTCCAGACCTTCGTGGACGAGGAATTGCGTCAGATCATTAACAGCAGCGACGGCGTCTGTTACGACTTTTTAAATGCCTTTATCGAGCCGATGCAAAAGGAATTAGGCATAGCTGCTATGCCCAAAACTCATCGTACTCACAGCATTCACGAAAAAACTTATGATTTTCGTATTGATGCGGTCAATTATGCGCTGGCCAATGACGATGGGGTGAACTTAAAGGAATATGCCAAAGCCGATATTATTCTGGTGGGCGTCAGCCGTTCAGGCAAAACCCCCACTAGTCTTTATCTGGCGCTACAGTACGGTATCAAAGCAGCCAACTATCCTTTTGTGCAGGAAGACATGGATATGCTGAAACTGCCGGATGAGCTGAAAAAACAAAAAGCCAAGCTGTTTGGCCTGACCATTACACCTGAGCGTCTAAGTAAAATTCGTGAGCAGCGTCGACCTGGCAGTAAATATGCGTCTTTACGTCAATGCAAACTGGAATTAGATGAAGTAGAAGCCTTGTATCAAAAGGAAAAAATTCCTTTTTTAAACTCAACTCATTTGTCCATTGAAGAAATATCAGCAAAGATTTTGTCGCAAACCGGCTTAAAACGGCAAAAGTATTAAGGCTTTTGCTGGCCACTTGCCTCTTGCAGCAGTTGAGTCGCATGCAAGAGGCAAAGCCTGATAGGCTCGCCCTGCTCTTTACGTTTAACCAGCTGCACCAGTAGTCTGTTGACAGGTGCATCTAAGTTCAATTGTTGAGCTAAAGTGACAACAGCACCGTTTAAGAAATCAATTTCTGTGGTTTTACCAGCCTGAATATCATCCCACATGGAAGAACGAGCCTGCGCTGATATCGTCAGCATCTTCTTAGCCAAGCGTTTAAACAACCAGTCAGGCGACTGCATTATCAGCGGAAGGTAAGGATTTGGAATGGCCGTGTAGGAGTAGCTTTCTATGTTTAACCTGCGGCACAAATCCAGCAGCTCTTTCATCGCGGCCGCTAATAACAAGCGATAAGGTCGTTGCAACAGCTGTTGCTGTAAAGGCAAGTCTGACAGCGCATTGATGGCATTATTGAGGTTCAACATCAATTTGCCAAATTCAGCCGCTTTTATATTCTCTGTTTGCTTAGATTTAATCCCTTGACGATTCAATTGCTCAAGTACAGCTTGGATCTTTGGATCCTCAGTCTGCTGCCATATCATAGCGGCGCCCGTAGTACGGGCATAAAAACCTGGCTTTATCTTCACTACGTTAAAAGGCACTATTGCGCGAAGTACTGGTTGGGATAAAAATTGCTGATATAAAGGTGCTAAAGCTACGCCATTTTGCATCGCAACGACCACGCAATCGGCAGAAAGATGGTGCGCCAATTGTGGCAATAACTCGCTAAGATCCAGCGCCTTGACGGTGACCAGCACCAGTTGTGCTGTGCGGAGTGCTTCAAGCTCTGTGTATACAGCAGGAGATTTGAGCTGATAACAAGACCCCGCTAAATCTTCTGCTGTTAAGCCATAAGCCGCAGCCTCAAGCGCCATGCGTTCACGACCAATAAAGGACAAGTCAAAAGCTGAAGATTGGGCCAGCATAGTGCCGAGGTAACAACCTACAGCGCCAGCGCCTACTATGGCTACCCGAAGAGGAGCTGAACTCTTACCTGAAAGCTCAGACAAGAGTTCAGCCTTTTTGCTTTTATTTACGAACCGCACGCAGGGTATCTGCTATCAGGAAAGCCAGCTCCAGCACCTGATCAGAATTTAAACGAGGATCACATTGAGTGGTGTAACGCTTGCTCAAGTCGTTTTCAGACAAGCCATAAGCACCGCCTGTACATTCGGTCACGTTGTCACCTGTCATTTCCAAATGGATACCACCGGCATGAGTACCTTCAGCCTGATGCACTGCAAAGAAATACCGGATTTCACGTAAAATAGCTTCAAAATCACGGGTTTTGTAGTCGTTACTGGCTTTCACTGTATTGCCGTGCATTGGATCTGAACTCCAGACCACTTTACGCCCCTCACGTTCAACACGACGCACCAAGGCTGGCAGTTTTTCCGCCAGTTTGTCAGCGCCCATCCGGGTGATTAAGGTCAGTCGGCCTGGCGTGTTGTCCGGATTCAGCGCGTCTATCAGGCGCAATAAATCCACTTCATCCATACCAGGGCCTACTTTGACACCCACAGGGTTTTTGATGCCGCGGAAAAACTCTAGGTGCGCATGGTCCAACTGACGGGTACGCTCGCCGATCCAGACCATATGGGCGGAACAGTCATACCAGTCGCCTGTTAACGAGTCACGACGGGTTAGCGCCTCTTCATAGTTCAGCAACAGAGCTTCATGTGAAGTGTACAGCGACGTCTCACGAATTGACGGTGAGTTCTCAGCTGTGATACCACAAATCTCCATAAAGCGCAGCGCTTCCTGAATACGCTGAGCCACATCCTGATAGCGTCCTTTCAGAGGGTTGGCATCAACAAAACCCAGATTCCAGCGGCTTACCTGATGTAAGTCAGCTAATCCACCTTGAGCAAAGGCGCGTAACAAATTTAAAGTTGCAGCAGAGTGGTGATAAGCCGTCATTAACCGATTTGGATCCGGCTTACGAGCTTCAGCTGTGAATTCAAAGCTATTGACTATGTCACCACGGTAGCTTGGATGAGACACGCCAGCTATGGTTTCTAAGTCGCTGGAACGAGGCTTCGCATATTGGCCAGCCATACGTGCTACTTTTACTACAGGACAGCCGCCGGCAAAGGTGAGCACCACAGCCATTTGCAGCAATACTTTAAAAGTGTCACGAATTTTTGGTGCGTTAAAGTCACTAAAGCTTTCCGCACAATCTCCGCCTTGCAATAAAAATGCTTTGCCTTCAGCCACTTGTCCAAGCTGACTAAAGAGATCACGAGTCTCTTGCGCAAACACCAAAGGCGGATATTTGTGCAATTGCTGCTCTACAGTGCTGAGTAAAGCCTGATCATCGTAATGAGGTTGTTGTTGGATTGGAAAAGCTCGCCAACTTTGAGGCGTCCAGGTCGTCACTTTAAGTAGTCCTATAGTTCTGAATGAATAGTTAATGGTCACTAGGTTATTTATCCGCAGACAAAGTAAATTTATTGGCCGCTAAATTCAATGCTTAAATGACTATATTCAGCGGAAATCTGCAAATAGTCTGAAATTTTTCGACAAAAACACCCAGATGTCTAAACATCTGTAAATATCAAGCTTTTTTTATGCGGGTTTTCCAACGAAAAAAGCTATCTGTAGAGGAGCTTTTATGGCAGAAATTCAGGCTTTACAGCAGTTAGAGCAAAAGCTGAATCAGGTGATTTTAGGTAAACCTCAGGCGGTCAGGCTAGCCTTGTGTTGTTTATTGTCGGAAGGTCATTTACTGATTGAGGATTTGCCAGGCTTGGGTAAAACCACCCTGGCTCATGCCTTGGCACTTGGCTTAGGTGTGCAGTATAAAAGAGTACAGTTTACCAATGATATGTTACCTGGGGATGTGTTGGGCCACTCTATTTTTCAACGCGACACTCAGGAATTTCAGTTCAAGCCAGGCGCTATTTTTAGTCAGATTTTATTAGCTGATGAAATCAACAGAGCTAGCCCTCGCACCCAAAGCGCTTTGCTTGAAGCTATGGAAGAAAAGCAGGTGTCTATAGATGGCTTTGCTTACGCCCTGCCTAAACCTTTTTTTGTCATAGCAACCCAAAATCCTCTGTTTCATGCGGGCACCAACGCTTTGCCTGAATCACAGCTTGATCGTTTTTTGATGCGTCTGACGCTTGGATTCCCTGATCTTCAGACAGAAAAATTGATATTGCAGCAGGATCATGGTCAATCCAGATTAGAAGGACTCACACCCTGCCTTGACGAGATGCAGTTACTCAAGTTGCAACACCAGGTGCTGCAAGTGCAAGTCACGGATGCTTTATTAGATTATCTGCTGTCGTTGGTCACTCAAAGCAGACAACAACAGGATTGCCTGCCCCTATCGCCACGAGCCGCAAAAGCTTTGCTCAGAGCAACCAAAGCTTTCGCTTTGTTATCTGGTCGCCATTTTGCTACAGCTGAGGATGTCCAACAGGTATTCCCTTGCGTCACAGAACACAGACTAAATCCCGGCAGTGCCAGAGAAGCAAAAAGCCTGAGTCAGATGTTATTGCGTCAGGTCCCATGCCCGCTATGAAGCTAGAGTTAACACAACAGCTGCAACTGATGTTCAAACAAAGACTTCAGCTATGGCTGGATCGACGACAGCCTGCGGCATCAGAGTTAAAACTGAGGCAGCATCTGCTTTTTGTATTCCCAAGCCTTTATGGCGGCTGGTTTCTAATCCTGATAGCCCTACTGTATCTATTTGGTACTAATTATCAGAATAACCTGATCTTACTTTGTGCTTACCTGCTGTTGTCGTTGTTTTGCTGCTGTATCCTGGCGGCTTTTTTTAATTTGTATCAACTCAAGATCAGCACAACAGCAGTGCCTTTTTGCTATGCAGGCGACTGTGTTCTGATCAGTTTCCGACTTGAGCAGTATCAACATAAAAAAATGCTCCAGCTGTCTTCAGAGGACTTTGCGCCAGTGTTACTGGAGCACCTCACTGAGCTGCTCCACCTTGAACTGTATCCAAAAAAGCGCGGCTACTATCAGTTGCAACGCTTTACCTTGTGTTCCTACTACCCATTTGGATTAATCCGTTGCTGGACCCATATTCAGATGCTGCAGCCATATTGGGTCTATCCTGAAGTCAGAGCATTCAATCAAATTCAGGATAGGTCCAGCGAACAATTGCCTGATCAACCTGACCAACTAGCGCCCTATTACCCAGGTTCGCCTGCGTCCGCTCTGGACTGGAAACGTCTGGCGAAAACGCCATGGCAGCCGGTGGTCCGACAGCACTCCACAGCAAATACAGTACACCAGCCAACGCATCTGGTGGTGAATACAACAGGAGCAGCACTAGAGCAACAAGTGTCAGAATTCTGTGCCCTGATGCATCGCTTAGAAAGTCAGTGCCAGTATTACAGCCTGAGTACAGCAACAATCCACATTGCGGCAGATCGGGGGCAAGCCCAATTGCATCGTTGTCTGCAGGCGCTGGCTTTATGTTAAACCCAATGGTTGTCTATATAGCATTGATGCTGCAACTGCTGCTACTGGCGTTGTTACAAGAGGCATTAAGTTGGTGGTCCAGCCTGGCGCTGATCTGTATTTTGCTGTTCAAATACAGCTTAGTGCGGGCTGGTAAATCAGTGCGGATGCCAACCATTAATGCGCTGGCTGTGCTGTTATGCCTGTTACTGCTTTCGCAGTTGTGGCGGCAAGATATACAGAACTCTATGCTGCAGCTGCTGTTTTTTTCCTCAGCATTAAGGCTGTTTTCCATCACATCTGAGCTTCAACAGGCTAAAAAACTAGTATGGGTGCAGTATTTTCTAATCAGCACCGGCTTTATGCTCAATCAAAGCCTATGGTTTGCTGTTGCTATTTTTTTACTATTTTTCACCAACCTCTATCTGCATTATTTGGTTTTCGCCCCTGTGCAACAGCACAGGTTTCGCTTTGCTGAGCTTCGCCTTTTAGTCTGGGTTATGCCCTTTTGTATTGGCCTTTTTGTGTTCTTTCCGCGCCTTTCGCCTTTTTGGCAAATCGATCGTCAGTATCAGGCTCAAACTGGACTGGCGAACGAATTATCTTTGGGTGGCTTGGAGCGCCTGGTACAAAACAATAGTCTGGCATTCAGGGCTGAATTTCATGGTGAAAAACCACAGCAACAGGACTTGTACTGGAGGGCTAAAGTGTTTGAATACTTTAACGGTCAGGACTGGTTGCCTCTATCATCGGCTGAAACAGCGCCTTTGTCACAACAACAAGCTCGTTATCATTATCAGCTTGTGGTTGAGCCTCATTTTCAGCGCAGTTTGTTTAGTTTAGGTCAGGTACAACAGATCCAGGGACAAGTCAGGCCTGTGGCAGCAGGGCTGATCGAAAGTTATCCACAAATCAGCAGGCGTTTTGCCTATGGACTGAGCTCAGACGGTTTAGCCGTGACGCTTCTGAATCAAGCGGAAGCCAAGCGGAATCTGCAACTACGACATACAAACCCACAAGCCAGCGCTTTAGCAGAACATATCAAACTGCGACATAAAGAGCCCTCAGCATACGCCAGGGCTTTGTATCAGTATTTTCAGGACCATCACTTTAGCTACAGTCTACGTCCGCCAGTATTGAACAAGGCTGGGCAAATTGATCAGTTCATGTTTGAGCATAAAATCGGCTTTTGTGGTCACTATGCCTCAGCTGCAGCTTACCTGTTTCGCGCTGCAGGTATACCGGCCAGGGTGTTGGGTGGCTATCAGGGCGGCAGTTGGCAAAGCTCTGGAGATTATCTGCAGGTGCTGCAAAAAGACGCTCATGCCTGGGTGGAGTACCTGGACCATGATCGCTGGCATCGGTTTGATGCCACGGCGGTAGTAGCGCCACTGCGCTTAACCCACGACTTATCAGATGCATTGTCTTTGTCTGAGCGGCAATTCTTAGACCAATTGTTTCAACAAGGTTTACTTGGTCATTGGTTTGGCCAATTGGAGTGGCTGGATTATTACTGGTCTGCCTGGGTATTAAGTTTTGATCAAAAGGAACAGCGTTTTCTCTGGCACAGCCTCAAATCACTGCCCTGGACTTGGATTGGCTCAACGTTGTTTGCTGCCTTGCTGCTCATCTTGGCAATTTATCTGTTTATGCAGCGAAAAAACCAAAGCGAGAATCATACCCTGCGCCTTCAGATACTTAAGGTACTTAGCCCCTATGCGGAAAAACCCGATCATCAAAGTATTGAGGCATACCTGAGTTCACTAATGCTGTCGCGTCCAGAACTGCAACAACAGTTAGCACAGCTACTGCTTGCTTATCAGCTGTTCGAATTTGCTCAGCAGCAGGAGCAGCTCCACCAGTGTCGTGTGCTGCTCCGTCAGATCTCTCAACACTGAGTGATGCTCAGGAACTATGCTCAGGAACTAAGAATACGTAACGCACTTTGTAGATGTTCAGCGCAGTTGCGACCCAGATCAGTCAGGTATCCGCCATCAGCTTGCGTCACTAAGCCTTTTTTGTACAAACGCTCTATAGCTTCTTTGGCACTGGGATCCGCTGACTTATGAGCTTTTATGCCCTCCAATGAAGTGTCCAGATTAAACAAGGTCAGAATACGAATTTCATCATTCAGTTGTGAATTTACAGGCATGTCGTCTTTTTCCTTTGTCTTTGTTTTGCTTGAAACTAGACCCTAATTGACAAATTTTCCAGCAAAAGTATCCGTCAACTTCAGATTCCAGAATACCTCGCTAAAAATTGCAGATTTTTATCAAAGCCAACTGTATTTTTAACCAGATGTTTCCTATAGTCAGGCAAACTATGGAGAGCTTTAGATATCGTGTTAAAAGGACATTCAGCGATAGATACGGACCTCGGCTGGACAGAGTTGTTTAATTCCTTGTCTATGCCGCTTGCGATGCTGCGCATTCAGACCAATCAAAGGGCTAAATTACTGCGAAGTAATAAAGCCTTCCAACAACTTTTTGCTTTAAAACCCACCAGCCGTGCGCAGGGATTTAGTCTGCTGCCTAAGGATTTCGTTCGAAAATTTCGCTTACTTGCAAAAGGAAAAACGACCCCGGATTGGTGCTACCAAACGGCTCAAGGCGACTGCCGCCATTTTAAGTTGCTGATGGATCCTGTTACTGACACTAGTTCAGCAGACTATCTGCTGGTGATGCAGGATGTCACTGAGCAAGAAAAAGCCCTGGTGCTGGTCAAAAATCAGAACGAGGTCCTGGAGCAACGGCTTTTTAGCATCGAACGCCTAAAGAACCGCATAAAGGAACAATCCATCCGGGATCCGTTAACTAACTTGTATAATCGACGGTTTTTGAATGAATTTATGGAACGGGAGCTGGCCTTGGCCAGACGTAATCAAAAACCTTTGGCTGTGGTCATGCTGGATTTGGATCATTTTAAGCAACTCAATGATCAGTTTGGTCATCAAACCGGAGACAAAGTTATTGAGTTGGTTGCAAAGCATTTACTTCGCCAAAGCCGAAGGACTGACATTCTGTTTCGTTATGGTGGCGAGGAATTTTTGATTATTTTGCCGAACACCAGCGCTACGCAAGCCAAACATCTGGCAGAAAACTGGCGGGCTCATGTAGAACAAGCTCAGGTCTTTGCTAAACATCAGGCCGTAAGTATCACTGTCTCAGCTGGCATAGCTGTCTACCCTGAACATGGTACAACAGCCTTTAATCTGATCCAGGCGGCAGACGAGGCTTTGTATCAGGCAAAGGCGGCTGGACGCAATCAGGTTATGATGAATTAATTTACAGCCAGCAAAAAAGGAACCGAAGTTCCTTTTTTGCTGTTAGCTTTGCAGGTTTTGGCTAAAAACCACCACGCAGCGCAGCAATGCGTTTCTCCAGTGGAGGGTGGCTTAAAAACAATTCGGACGTTGCTGGCTTACTGGCGATACCAAAAGCCATCATAGACCCCTCGAGCTGGCTCTCATGGTTATTACGCAAACGCTCCAGAGCTGCCACCATTTTGTTGGCACCTACCAGCTTTGCGGCACCAGCATCTGCTCTGTATTCACGCTGACGTGAGAACCACATCACTATAATACTTGCCAGCACACCAAAGGCCATTTCCAACACAAAAACGGTGATCATATAGGCAAAGCCGTTACCACCACCGCCTTCTTCATTACGGTTGCCACTGATAGCACCAGCTATTAAGCGGGCAAAGAAAATAACAAAAGTGTTCACCACACCCTGGATAAGCGTCAGGGTTACCATATCGCCATTGGCGACATGAGATACTTCGTGCGCCAGTACAGCTTCGACTTCTTCCTCACGCATATTGCGCATCAAACCTGTACTGACCGCAACCAATGCATTGTTACGGCTGGCTCCTGTGGCAAAGGCGTTCATTTCAGGAGAATCGTAGATAGCTACCTCAGGCATACCAATACCGGCCTGCTGAGCCTGACGACGTACTGTGTCAAAAAGCCATTGCTCGGTGGCATTACGTGGCTGGGTGATCACCACAGCACCTGTGGAGCGTTTGGCCATCCATTTCGACATAAAAAGCGAAATGAAAGAACCACCAAAACCAAATACTGCTGCAAACACCAACAAGCCGCCTATGCTACGGCTGTCTATGCCCAGCACTTTAAACAGGATGCTAAGTACAATACTTAACACCAACATCACCGCCAGGTTTGTGGCCAGGAACAGTATAATTCGCTTCATAGATACCTCGTTTATTAAGCAATTACTTGTAATATATGGCTTAGAAGCCATTTTTCAATGAAAGTGCGACAAGCAATTGTAAATAAAGATGAATAGAGATGTCCGTGCGTTTTATCACATCAGCAGTCTAACTGTTGGATAAAAGCTTTGGCCAGGTCGCTATCAACAGATGGTTCTGCTTGATAAGGCACAACTCCCAGACAAGGTGCCGTCAGACTTTGTTGCAGATAGCTGATATTTTCTTGCTGATAGGCCATATCCGAATCAATACAATTAGCCACCCAGCCCAGTAGCTTCAGGCCTGTGCGTTCTATTTCGCGTACCGTCAACAAAGCGTGGTTTAAGCAACCGAGTTTCATTCCTACCACCAGGACTACAGGCAATTGCTGCTCAGTGACCCAATCTGCCATAGTACTGTGGTCATCCAAAGGTAATAACCAGCCACCAGCTCCTTCGACTAAGGCTATATCTGCTTCAACGGCTTGAAGTTTTTCTAATTCCTTGGTCAAGCTGCGGCTATCGATAACAATACCGGCTTTGGCTGCTGCTAAATGCGGTGCAACAGCATCGGTCAAACAACAAGGATTCACCAGTTCGTAACTTAGTGGCTCTGTACTATGCTGCTGCAGTTGTAACGCATCGGTATTAAAACCTGAAGCGTTGATTCCGGCTGCGACGGGTTTTTGTGCCACAGTTTTATAGCCAAGAGCCTTTAGTCCCCGCAATAGCGCAACTGCAACATAAGTTTTGCCTGCATCTGTGTCTGTGCCTGTGATAAAAACTGTCTGCATTATTAATTCTTCACTCTACTTTGTCAGCGTCAGATATAACACCTGGTAACTGGCACTGATGCGGCCATCGATACAACGGGATGGATAGGCCTGCTGCACTTTTTGCCAGCTTTGCTTGCCCGTTAAGGCTTTATTGCGACCTTGAGTCACAGTATTTGCGCCCAGGTCTTTTAATTCCCTCGCTAACGCCAATACATCCGGATAATCCAGCTGCACCAGTGCAGTTTGTAATTCTAAACCTAGTGCCGGAAAGCCCTGCTTGAGCTGTTGAAAAAAGTCCAAAGGCAAAAACTGATTGATATGCTGATGAGTATCCACCTGCGACCAGGCCTGTTTAAATTCCGCTAAGGTGCCATCAAGAAGAGTACTGACAACAGCTGAACCACCAGGTTTTAGCACCCTATGAATTTCCTGAAGCACTAGCGCAGGCTGCTCACACCACTGCAGCATCAGGCTGGAAAATACCCTGTCTATGCTTTCACTTGCTACAGGCAAAGACTGAGCATCGGCCTGAACTACCAAAGAGGCCTGTTGCGCGGCTCTGGCTTTCTGCAGCATATCATGGCTTAAATCCAGCGCTAACAGCTCAGCACAGTGCTGTTTAAGCTTTGGATGGAACCAACCTGGGCCAGAGCCTAAATCAAGTAACAGCCCGGCTGTTGGTGCCAGTAAACCCAAGGCTTTTGTCGCAACCTGGCGTTGCAGCCGGGCCGCCTGTTCGTAACTTTCGCGTGCACGGCCAAAATGTCGGGCTATATCGTCCGTTAATGCCAGCGCATTCATAACACCTGCTCCAGCTTTTGCACTAAAAAGTGAATGTCGTCGCTTTGATGTAAAGCAGACAAAGTAATGCGTAACCTGGCACTGCCTTGAGGTACTGTAGGAGGCCGTATAGCGCTTAACCAAATGCCTTGTTTTTTCAACGAACTACTTATCAGCATAGCTTTGTCTGAATCGCCAATAATCAGAGGTTGTATGGCAGTGCTAGATGGCAATAATGTGAAGCCTGAAGCTGCAGCCAAGGTTTTAAACAGCTGAATATTGTCATTGAGTTTAGCTCTGCGCCATTCCTGGCTGCGGCTTAATTCAACTGAGGTTTTCATCGCCCAGCACAAAGCCGGAGATAGTGCTGTGCTGTAAATATAATGCCGAGCAAACTGGCGTAAATAATCAATCACCGTGGCTGAACCTGCTAAAAACGCACCCTGGCCTGCTAAGGCTTTACCAAAGTTCGCCATCAGGCAGAGCATATCGCCGGACTCAAGGCCCTGCGCATCCCAACTGCCTTTTCCTTCCTTACCAAGCACTCCCAGTCCATGGGCATCGTCCAGCAGCATATCCGCTTTATTTGTCTTACAAAGTGCAGATACAGCGCTTAGATCCGGACTATCACCATCCATACTAAATACGCCTTCAGTTACCACTAATGCAGATGGGTAACGTTTTAATAGCATCTCAAGCGCAGCAAAATCCTGATGTGGAAATCTCTTGTATGGAGCATCGCTATTGAGCGCAGCGTCAATCAAAGAGGCATGACAGAGTTTATCCAACAGCAGTTGATCAGTTTTATCGGCTAAATGCTGCAGCATTACCTGATTGGCGGCAAAACCAGAGGAAAACAACAGAACGTCGTCCACTCCCAGCCAGTCACATAAAACATCTGATAGAGCCCTGTGTGCGTAATGATGCCCGGTCACCAGAGGCGAACCTGAACTGCCGACACCAAAACGTTCAGCGCCTTCGGCCAGAGCTTTTATAAGCTGTGGCTCAGTGGCTAAACCCAGATAGTCATTACCGGAAAAATTAAGATAAGCGCCCTGCTTATTTTGCAGCAAACGGCCCTGATAAGAATCAATAGCCGGATGCTGCCGATACAAGCCAGCTGCTTTGCGGTCGGCGATCTGCTGCGCAAAGCGCTGTAACCTGTCCATCACTAAACTTAAACCGCGCTGTGAAATAATGAAGGTGTATTTTGCTCTTTGATAGCATCGGCTAAAGCCGCTTCGTGCGCTTCGTCTGAAACATCATGGCGCTGCTCTGGATTGATACCCAGTTTGGCAAATAACAACATATCAGCATCAGCTTCAGGGTTTTCTGTGGTCAGTAACTTATCGCCATAAAATATTGAATTAGCACCTGCCAGGAAACACAGCGCCTGCATTTGTTCATTCATACGAGAGCGGCCAGCGGACAAACGCACATGGCTTTGAGGCATCATAATGCGGGCAACTGCAATAGTGCGGATAAACTCAAAACCATCTAAGTCTTCAACGTTCTCCATCGGCGTACCCTGTACTTTCACCAGCATATTGATAGGTACACTTTGTGGGTGCTCCGGCAAGTTTGCCAGCTGCATTAAAAGTGCTGATCTGTCGTTTGCCGTTTCGCCCATGCCCACTATGCCACCACAACATACTTTCATACCGGCATCACGCACATGCTGCAGGGTGTCCAATCTGTCCTGATAAGTACGGGTCGTAATAATTTCGCCATAAAATTCAGGCGAGGTATCGAGGTTATGGTTGTAATAATCTAAACCTGCCTGCTTTAGCTCCTGCGCCTGACCAGCATCGAGTTTACCCAGCGTCATACAGGTTTCTAAACCCATCTCTTTTACGCCTTTGACCATTTCCATCAGGAAAGGCATATCGCGTTGCTTTGGATTGCTCCAGGCCGCGCCCATGCAGAAACGGCTGGCGCCTTTGTCTTTGGCGGCTTTGGCTTGAGTGAGTACTTTTTCCACTTCCAGCAAACGCTCACGTTCAAGGCCGGTATTATAATGACCGCTTTGAGGGCAATATTTACAATCTTCAGCACAAGCACCGGTTTTAATCGACAACAAAGTGCTGATCTGCACTTCATTAGGTTTAAAGAACTGGCGGTGTACCGTTTGAGCCTGAAAAACTAAATCATTAAAAGGTAAAGCAAATAAGGCATTTACTTCAGCCAGAGTCCAGTTGTGACGAAGTGGTAAAACTGCAGACATAAAATTCCCCGAAGACAAGCCACAGACAAATTGTGGTCTTTTAAATTTTCCGTTAGTCTATCGGCCCTTAGCGCCATGTCAACGCCAACCAGTTTGCAAAGTTTACTACAGGTTATTTTATGAGCATCGATCGTGAGTTTGATCGCCAGCATATTTGGCATCCCTACACTTCCTTAAGTAAACCTCTGCCAGTCTATCCAGTGGTCAGTGCTCATGGCTGCGAGCTGATGCTGGAAGATGGTCGCGCTCTGGTCGATGGTACTTCCTCCTGGTGGGCTGCGATCCATGGTTACAACCATCCGCAGTTGAATCAGGCGTTGCTGGCACAGAGCCAAAAAATGAGTCATGTGATGTTTGGTGGTATCACCCATCAGCCTGCGGTGGATCTGGCAAAGTTATTACTCGACATGGTGCCAGCTGGCTTAACGAAGGTCTTTTTTGCTGACAGCGGTTCGATATCGGTTGAAGTGGCAATAAAAATGGCGCTGCAGTACTGGTTGGGTTTAAATTGCCCGGAGAAAAGCCGATTACTGACCATTCAAAAAGGCTATCACGGCGACACGTTCGCTGCGATGTCGGTCTGTGATCCAGTCGATGGCATGCATTCGATGTTTCAAAATCAGATCATCCCGCAGTTATTCGCCCCTGCGCCACAAAGCCAATTTGGCGGTGTTTTTTTAGCTGAAGATGAGCTGGCTTTAACGGCTTTATTTGAGCATCACCATCAGCAAATGGCGGCTTTTATCCTGGAGCCTATACTGCAAGGCGCCGGAGGTATGCGTTTTTATCATCCGGATTATTTAAAGCTGGCGCGTAGGCTCTGCGATCAATATCAGGTGCTGTTGATTGCCGATGAAATCGCTACAGGTTTTGGTCGTACCGGAAAACTCTTTGCCTGCCAGCATGCCGAAATAAGCCCGGATATTATCTGTTTGGGTAAAGCCTTAACAGGCGGTTATCTGACGCTTGCTGCTACTCTGTGCAACGATAAAGTAGCGGATGGCATAGCTCAGGGCGCTGTACCTGCGTTAATGCACGGTCCTACTTATATGGCGAATCCGCTGGCTTGTGCAGTGGCGCTGAAAAGCTTGCAATTGGTGCAGCAGAATGAATGGCAAGCACAGGTCAAAGCCATAGAGCATCAATTAAAAAACGAGCTGGAGCCCTGCCGCACTTCGCCTTATGTCGCTGATGTGCGCGTGTTAGGTGCTATTGGCGTAGTGGAGATGAAACAGAATGTCGATGTCGCGGCAATGCAAAAAGCCTTTGTCGACCTTGGAGTATGGATCAGGCCCTTTGGAAAGCTGCTGTATATTATGCCACCTTACCTCATCAGCAAAGCTCAGCTGGCCAAACTCACCTCGGCGCTATGCTTACTCTGCCTCCAGACCCCGACAACAGCAGTCCAGGCGCTACCAGGCGCCTGATCATTTTGAAGGTACGACTCGACAGCCATTCTGACATGCTACAAGGTAGAGAAAATATAAAGCGCTACTGAGCAGGCTAAAGCGACAAAAAGCAAATTTAGTCTTTTGCTGTCACTTCGCCTTCTATTCCTGAATTGGTGGATCAACAAGGTCAGCAAAGTAATACCCAGACAACAATAAAGCATAATCTGCAATCGCTTCACCTGTTCAGCATCCCAGCCTTTATCAACGGCCAGTCCCCAATACTGTACCAGGCCACTGTTAAACTCAGGTTTAGCGAAATGAGCCAGGTTAAGCACCAGCAATAACATTCCCCAACAACTTAGATTCAGTACTGCAAGCAGACGCATTAGCCAATCTGAGCCTTTACGGCGGTCACTGCGTCTTCTTTGTGTGTTTTCTGATACAACTGGGCCTTCCATATGTAGTTTTCCTGCAACTTTTACTTGTGTTCGTTTTTCGCCTCAGTATGATGTCATCTTTCTTATTTTTAAAGTCTATTAGTAAGTTGGAGCAGGTTGCATGACGCATGCAGTAATCAAAGATGTGCTGTCTGGCCAGTATCAGGTTGGCGATACAGTCACAGTTAAAGGGTGGATCCGCACTAAGCGTGATTCCAAAGCCGGGATTTCATTTTTAGCCGTGCACGACGGCAGCTGCTTTGATGCAGTTCAGGCCGTTGCTCCGGCTGATTTGAATAATTACGAAAACGAAATTAAACGTCTGACGACAGCATGCTCTGTCATAGTGACTGGCACTATCGCCAAGTCAGAAGGTCAGGGCCAGGCTTTTGAAATTCAGGCGTCTTCTGTTGAAGTGGTTGGCTGGGTAGAAAACCCGGATACCTACCCTATGGCCCCAAAACGCCATAGTATGGAATACCTGCGTGAACAGGCACATTTACGTGCTCGTACCAATATGGTTGGTGCTATCACCCGTGTGCGTCACTGTTTAGCTCAGGCTATTCACCGTTTCTTTCACGAACGTGGTTTCTACTGGATCAGCACCCCTATCATTACTGGTGCTGATGCTGAAGGCGCTGGTGAAATGTTCCGTGTCAGTACGCTGGATCTGGAAAACCTGCCACGCACAGACAAAGGCGCTATAGACTACAAACAGGATTTTTTCGGTAAAGAAACCTTTTTGACCGTATCGGGTCAATTGAACGTTGAAACTTATGCCTGTGCTTTATCTAAGGTCTATACCTTTGGCCCGACTTTCCGTGCTGAAAACTCAAATACTACCCGTCACTTAGCTGAATTCTGGATGATCGAACCAGAAGTAGCTTACGCTGAATTAAAAGACGTAGCTCAGCTGGCTGAAGATATGCTGAAGTTTGTATTTAAAGCAGTTCTGGAAGAACGTGCTGATGATATGGCGTTTTTCGCTGAGCGTGTGGACGAAAATGCGGTCAGCCGCCTGCAGAACATGATCGATTCAACTTTTGTTCGGATGGATTACACAGATGCAGTTGAAATTCTGAAAAACTGCGGTAAGAAATTTGATTACCCTGTGGAATGGGGTGTGGATTTACAGTCTGAGCACGAGCGCTACTTAGCTGAAGTGCATGTAGGTGCCCCTGTTATTCTGCAAAACTATCCAAAAGACATCAAAGCTTTCTACATGCGTATGAATGAAGATGGCAAAACTGTGGCTGCTATGGATATTCTGGCACCTGGTATTGGTGAAATCATAGGTGGCAGTCAACGTGAAGAGCGTTTAGAGCAACTGGATGCTCGTATGGATCAGATGGGTCTGAATAAAGAAGACTACAGCTGGTATCGTGACCTGCGCCGCTACGGCACAGTACCTCATGCCGGTTTTGGTTTAGGTTTTGAGCGTCTGGTGTCTTATGTCACTGGTGTGGGCAACGTACGTGATGTCATCGCTTTCCCTCGTACGCCAGGTAACGCTGACTTCTAAGCACTATCGCACTGTAACACTTTAAGGGCCTCCATCGAGGCCCTTTTTTATTGCCATTTATCACTTAAATTTTAGCCTCCCTAACCCAGTCCCTCAAAACACTTTTGTGCTTAGGTAAGCACTATCAGCTAACGTAAGAATATCTGCCTGATTAACAAAGATCTTGTTTTTAGGTGTAGCCACAGAGTCTTCAATGTTAAGGTTATAAAAACAAAACCTGATAGGCTCATCTGGAATTACAAGGGCAACAGATGAAACCTATTTAATTGGCACGAACCTTTGGAGCGCCTGGAAGCAGCAGCTAAGGCTTATCATGTGTCTTAACTTACACCTGTTTTTGGTCAGTCAGTTACGTTAAGTCAACCAGATCCTGTGGCGACACAACATTGCTGATGCAAAAGCATGATGGCCGAAACAAACCATGCTGAATAGGTGTTGCGTCTGGAGTAAACAAAGTAACACTGGGGATTTACTAGAGTGTTACTCTTATGGTGATTGAGTGCGTTGTGGCACTTTAGTTGCGGATCCTGTTGTAAGCTGGCTCTTCAAAGTATTGATAGAACTCATTTTCCATCGCCTGCTTACGCTCAGTCTGGTACGAAGATGTTTTAGACAGAGCAACACCAAAGACGTCAAGATAGCTTTGTTCCATCAACTGTTGTAATAACGGCTTATCGACTAGCCCCAGCAACTCGCCCGCATAAAAAAAACCTTCAGCCCGGTGTTTTAAAGCAACCAGATTCTGACCTGCTTTTTTCGCTTGAAACAAGCGGTCAAACTGCTGTCTGACTTCGCTGATAAATAGCTCTTGTTGCTGCATAGCCTACACTAGATCCGCTAAATCTAACTTATTGGTAGTCACTAAAAAACTCTTCGACTGCCAAAGGTTCCCTCGCAGGTATTTCCTGAGCGCAAGTGCCCAAATACAGGAAACCAACAATTTCATCGTCTTCCCCAAGCTCAAAAGCTTGTTTAACAAATTCATACTGAGTGTAAGCACCTGTTCGCCATATGCCACCAAAACCTAAGGCAAAAGCGGCTTGCTGCATCGCCATCACAGCGCAGGCTGCTGACTGAGTCTGTTCAGATAAAGGTACCTTAGGGTGATTGACACATTTTGCTATACAGACGATCACCATAGGCGCACGCAGCGGCAGTTGACGTGCCCGCTCAATCAATTCATTACCTACGGAAGGATCTTCCTCAAGCGCCGCTTCAGCAAAAATATCGCCTAACTTTTCCAGCGATTTACGACCATTCACCACGACAAAGCGCCAAGGTCTTAAATGACCATGGTCGGGTACCTGCAAGGCTGCCTGCTTGATAATAGCCAAAGCCTCGCCACTCGGCGCTGGTTCAGTTAAGCGTGCAGAAGAGTAACGGGTCGTCAGTAATGTAACAGCATCCATAGAAAAAACCCTTTGATTTAGCTCATATAAAGCCATAGACCTGGCGTAAGGCTACCAAACTTTATTTTAACCATACAACAGCTTTCGTTAGCACAGCTGCTGTTTGTACAAGGACTGGGCAAAAATAACAATGCTCTTTTTTCGCTTAGCCTTTAAGCATTTGATACAGGACCTGGTACTGGGCTGCACTTTCAGCCCAGCCAAACCGCAGCTGCATCCCTCTTTGCTGCACTGCCTTGTAAAGAGCCGCATCCTGATAGAGGGTCAAAGCACGCTGCAAAGCCAGTAACAAATCCTCAACTCTGGGTTCGACAAAACCAATGCCTGTTGGTTGTGCTTCAGCTAAATCCGTCACCGTATCTTTTAAGCCTCCCGTTAAACGGACCAGAGGCACAGTACCGTAACGCAGACTATAGATCTGATTTAAACCACAAGGTTCGAACAAAGAAGGCATCAAAAAGAAATCACCTGCAGCTTCGAGCTGATGTGATAGAGCTTCATCAAAACCTTCAATAAAAACACAACGATCTGGAAAACGCTGATGTAAAGCGCGCAACCTACCGATGTAACCTTGGTCGCCAGTGCCCATCATTAACACTTGAGCCTTAGCCTCAGCGAGCCATTGCTCCAGAGCGGGCAGTAAATAAGCAAAACCTTTTTGCTCAGTGATGCGGCTTACCAGTACAAAAAGCGGCATCGAGTTTTGCTCAAGCCCGTAACGTTGTCGCAGCTCTGCTTTACAAGCTACTTTACCTTTGAGTTTGTTATAACTGTATTTACTGCCGAGATACACATCAGTTGCAGGGTCCCATTGCTCATAATCACACCCATTTAGAATGCCGGAGAAATCGTCTCCACGGCTCTGATACAGAGCGGATAGTCCATTGGCTGCAGGTTCAGACAACAACTCAGTGGCATAACCTTTGCTGACCGTATTAACCTTATCAGCATAAGCCAAACCTAAGGCCAACATACTGGAACCCGCCAATGAACTGAAGGGGTAAACTTCAGTTTGGGCTCTATCTGCTGCTGACAAAGCTTGCTGGTAAGCACCATTGTGAATAGTAAACAGCATTTTCGTACCAGGCAAAGCCTGTTGATAAAACTGTTTCAGGTAATAGGCCGCAATGCCTGTTTGCCAGTCATGGCCATGGATCAGATCAGGCACCCAGCCCGTATCAACACAATACTGCAAGGCGGCTTTACAGAAAAATGCAAAACGCAAAGCATTATCGGCATAAGCGTGATGACCATCATCATAAGGACGTGGCCGACCAAAATAATCATGATGTTCTATCAAAAAAAGTGGGACTTCAGCTTTCACTATCTGTCGGATAGCACAACCCTGAGCTTGCCCACCCAAGGCGAAATAAACAGAATCCCACTGGTCTTCGACAGGCACAGAATACAAGCTGCCGTAACGAGGCAATACCACCTTGATCTCATGACCAAGCTTCTGCATCTGTATGGCTAAACCCCGGCTGGCATCCGCCAAACCACCTGTCTTGATCACACCTTCAAATTCACTGCATAAAAACAACACACGCATTGCTTATATCCCACAAAAGGCCGCATTCTGAATTGCGGCCTTTACAACCGCAGTATCAGTCAAATCCCACCATTGCCCCTTTGGGGATCACCACTACACCATCAGCAGACACATGAAAGCGCTGACGATCGAGAGCCGGATCTTCACCAATGATGGTATTCGGAGCTATTTTCACATCTTTGTCGATAATAGCACGGCGAATACGGCAACCCCGCCCAATATCGTTATTTCCCATCAGCACACTCTTTTCGATATAAGCATGGCTGTGGACCACTGTGTTATACCCCAAAATCGATTGGTAAACGATAGCACCACTAACAATACAGCCTGACGCAACCATAGAGCTAATAGCCTGACCAGTTCTATTGGCTTCATCATGCACAAATTTAGCAGGAGGCATAGGAGGCGTGTAGCTACGCAGCGGCCAGTATTTATTGTACAAATCCAGTGGTGGCTGCACAGAAATCAGATCCATATTCGCTTCGTAGTAAGAATCAAGGGTGCCTACATCACGCCAATAGCCTTTAGATTCCTCTTGTTCGCCACGAATGACGTTGGTCGAAAAATCATAAACATAGACACGACCTTCCGGATACATTTTAGGAATTATATTGTGACCAAAATCATGCTTTGAATCGATTTGTGCCGCATCTTCGTTCAACACATCCACTAAGGTCTTGGCATCAAAAATATAGTTCCCCATAGAGGCCAGTACATAATCAGGGCGACCTGGGATAGTTTTAGGATTTGACTTAGGTTTCTCCTCAAAGCCAATCATTTTACCGCTACTATCTACCTCTATTACGCCAAATTCGTGGGCTTGGGACACATGCACAGGAATGGCCGCGACCGTCAGCAGCGCATGATTCTGCCTGTGATAATTCAGCATTTGCCGCACATCCATTTTGTAGATGTGGTCACCACCAAAAACACAAACCTCTTCAGGATCCAGGCCATGGATCAAATGAATATTCTGATAAACAGCATCAGCTGTGCCAAGATACCAATGTTTACCTGTCTGCATCTGAGCAGGAATAGGGTCTATAAATCTGTTGGTTAAACCTGTCACCCGCCAGGCACGGCTTAAATGTTTCATCAACGAATGTGACTTAAACTGAGTGATGACAAAAATCTGCAATAAATCTGAGTTAACAAAATTATTTAGAACAAAATCGATAATCCTGTAATTGCCACCAAAGGGCACAGCCGGTTTGGCTCTGACTCCTGTCAAAGGTGCCAGCCTGGTCCCTTCGCCCCCCGCTAAAATCATGGTAAGTACACCAGACATAAAAATCTCCCTGTTTATAAACGATTTGAATTTTATTTTTTACTCAGTGGTTGTGAAAGCAAAGCTGATACCACAAGCATCTCATGTCTTTAGAATTCTTGTGCCCTCAATGGAATCAATGCTTCTACGAACATTTAATTCATCAACAACAGATGACACAGGTATGACAAAAATCCATTTTGGTGCAGCTTTACTGCTGCGCACCAGTATCGACCAAACTCTTATGCATACGAATGCAATCACGACCTGAGTAATAGCGGCAATTAGGGGGGCTTAGCAAGTGAAATTTAGAAAAATATATTTCATCAGGCAGATCAATAGAAAATCGGTGGAAAAAATCAGGATAAGATAAAAAGCTCCAGCAGTTTTGTCCCTGCTGGAGCTTTATATCAAAGACGAGCAGCCAATTCAGCCCCTTGTCTTATGGCTCTTTTGGCATCCAGCTCGGCGGCAACATCAGCACCACCAATCAAATGCACTTTTTGTCCAGCGTCCAACAACTGCTGGTGCAGGCTTCGTTCAGGTTCCTGGCCCGCACAGACAATCACATTATCCACTGCCAGGCAGCGCTCTTTGCCGTCTATGCTGATCCAAAGTCCGGCATCATCGACTTTCAGGTAGCTTACTCCTGAAAGCATCTCGACGCCTTTTTTCTTTAATGAGCTGCGATGGATCCAGCCTGTAGTTTTCCCCAATCCTGCCCCTACTTTGCTGGTTTTCCGTTGTAACAAAAATACCTTACGTGCTGCAGGTTCAGAGGGTGCATCAGCAAGCAGAGCACCACGGCTTTGGTAGGCTTTATCTATGCCCCAATCTTTTAACCAGGCTTCTGGCTGTAAAGTGAGCGAATGCTGTTCTGTCAGATATTCAGATACATCAAAACCAATGCCACCAGCGCCAATGACAGCAACGTTTTCGCCGACAGGCCTATGATGCTTAAGGACATCCAGATAACTCAGAACTTTAGGGTGATCAAAGCCAGGTATATCGAGCTGACGTGCTTTAATACCGCTGGATAACACCACATGGTCATAACCACCTACCGACAAGCTCTCGGCAGTCTGCTCAGAATTCAGCTGAACATTCACTTTATGGACTTTCAACATTTCAGCAAAATAACGCAGCGTCTGATGAAACTCCTCCTTGCCAGGAATTTGTTTAGCGTAATTAAACTGACCACCAATTTCACTGGCGCGATCAAACAATGTTACGTCGTGACCTCGGGATGCAGCGTAAACACTAAAAGCCAAACCTGCCGGACCAGCTCCGACTACAGCAATTTTTTTCTTTAAGACCGCAGTTTCGAAATTAAGCTCAGTTTCGTAACAGGCTCTTGGATTTACTAAACAGCTGGCACGCTTATTTTGAAACACATGATCCAGGCAGGCCTGATTGCACGCAATACAGGTGTTAATTAAATGGGCCTGGTTAGCTGCGGCTTTGTTCACAAACTCAGCATCAGCTAAGAATGGACGCGCCATACAGACCATATCCGCCTGGCCTGAAGCAAGAATAGTCTCAGCCACTTGCGGATCGTTAATTCTGTTGGTGGCAATAACCGGAATACTGGCGTGCTTGCGGACCTGCTCTGTGACCCAACTAAAAGCAGCACGAGGCACCATAGTGCCTATGGTAGGAACTCGAGCCTCATGCCAGCCTATGCCTGTGTTCAGCATAGTGGCTCCCGCAGCAGCTGCTGACGCAGCCAAAGCTATGACTTCATCAAAGCTATTGCCATCTTCGACCAAATCCAACATGGACAGGCGATAGATAATAATAAAATCTTTACCACAGGCTTCGCGGACTGCTTTTAAAATTTCCAGTACAAAACGGCAACGGTTTTCAAAACTACCACCCCATTGATCGGTACGCTGGTTAGTGCGCGCACAAAGGAACTGGTTAAGCAAGTAGCCTTCTGACCCCATAATTTCTACACCATCATAACCTGCTTTTTTGGCAAGTTTGGCGGAATGAGCAAAGTCAGCAATGGTGCTACGAATTTGGCTGTCGGATAATGCTTTAGGCTTAAAAGGTGTGATAGGCGATTGCACAGCACTAGGCGCAACGCTAAATGGATGATAACCATAACGCCCGGCATGCAGCAGCTGAATGCAAATTTTGCCGCCATGCTGATGCACAGCTTGTGTAACTTTTTTGTGTTTACCCGCCTGCCACCACCACGTCAGCTGGCTACCAAAAGGCACCAGATTACCGCGAAAATTCGGGCTAATTCCGCCGGTAATAATCAATCCTACTCCACCTTTGGCTCGCTCAGCATAAAAGGCTGCCAGCTTATCAAAGCCCTGTTTTTCCTCTTCCAGGCCAGTATGCATAGACCCCATAATGACGCGATTTCTTAACTGAGTGAAGCCCAAATCCAGTGGGGCCAATAAATGCGGATATGCCACAATTCTCTCTCTGGTCGTACCTGTTGAATAGCAAGAATGTAGCCGTTTTGCTGCTTTATCGCAAGATTTACCCGCGGTAATTAGTAACAAGCTCACGATAGAGCGGATTGACGCCAGGTTTTACCTTATTCGACTCTGCATTTTTTTGTGGTCAGTGTGTTGTGAGTAAAGCCATAGCTCACAAGGTCCAATATACATTTGGTTACAAATTCCACCCTGAGCTTTAGGACTAAATTGGGTAGCATAGCTTATCTCTACTTTGCCAAAACTATAGGTACATTACATGTCCGAGAAAAAACCCGGGATCTTAAGACGCTTTTTTGGCGGTATTTGGCGCGCTATCAGCCTGGTTCGCCATATTACGTTTAACCTGATTTTTGCCTTGTTGTTTGTTTTTATTCTGATCTCTATTTTCAGTGGTGACGATAAAGTTGAAGTGCCTGAAAGTGCGGCTTTAGTCTTGAATCTGTCAGGTGATCTGGTTGAAGAAAAACGGTACGTTGACCCTGTTGATCAGGTTGTAAACGAAAGTATGGGTTCTGAGGAACAAGAGCCTGAAATTTTACTGAACAGCCTGTTAAAAACCATTCAGGCAGCAAAAACAGACGACCGAATTAAAGCCATAGTTCTGGACTTATCCGCTTTTGGCTCTGGCTCTATGGACAAGCTGACGATGGTCGGTACAGCTTTGCAGGATTTCAAAACGGCTGGCAAAAAGGTCTTCGCCACAGGGGATTATTACAGCCAGAATCAATATTTCCTCGCGTCCTACGCAGATAGTATTAACTTAAATCCAATGGGCACTGTATTGCTCGAAGGTTTCGGCAGTTACCCTATGTATTACAAGTCGGCGCTGGAGAAACTCAAAGTCACGACTCACGTATTTAAAGTAGGTACCTATAAATCTGCAGTCGAACCTTTTATCCGCGATACCATGTCAGATGAGGCTAAAGAAGCCAACAAAGCCTGGTTAGACGAACTCTGGGCCAGCTATAAACAGCAAGTTGCTGAACGTCGTGGTTTTGCCGTCGACAACTTTGATGAGACTATTACAGGCCTGTATCAAAAACTCCAGGCCGTTAATGGGGATATGACGCAGTATGCACTGGATGCCAAATTAGTCGACAGCATCAAAAGCCGTGAAGAATTCCGTCAGGATTTAATTGCACTGGTTGGCGAGAGTGATAAACACAGCTTTAACCAGATCCAGTTCAAAGATTATCAGGCTCAGGTGCTGCTTCCTGCTCACTATGACAATCCATTGACTGAAAAGGTCGCAGTAGTGGTTGCCCGAGGCACTATTATTGATGGCTCAGCTAAAGCCGGCACTATAGGTGGCGATTCAACCGCAGCCTTGTTACGTCGCGCCCGCTTTGATGACAAAGTAAAAGCTGTGGTGTTGCGTATCGATAGCGGCGGTGGCAGTGCTTTCGCATCAGAAATCATAGGTCAGGAGATTAAGCTGTTAAAAGCTGCTGGTAAACCTGTGGTCGCATCTATGGGTGCAGTAGCCGCTTCTGGTGGATATTGGATTGCCGCGCCAGCCAATGAAATCTGGGCCTCTCCTACTACTATTACAGGCTCTATTGGTATCTTTGGATTGTTCCACACGCTGGAAAACGCCATGCCAGTCTTAGGCTTGAATATTGATGGTGTGGGCACATCTGAGCTTGCAGGTTTAAGTTCAGGTCTACCTCTGTTTAAAGGCTTAACACCTGAAATGTCTGGCATATTCCAGCTGATGATCAACAAAGGCTATGATGACTTTATCAGCATGGTGTCTGAACACAGAAACATGAGCAAAGAAGCCGTTGATAAAGTAGCGCAAGGCCGCGTATGGACTGGCACCAAGGCGCTGGAGTTTGGTTTGGTAGATAAGTTAGGTACTTTTGATGATGCTATTGCAGCAGCAGCCGAAAAAGCAGGCTTGAAACAATATGACATCAAAGTGATGGAACAGGAGTTAACCCCTACTGAACAATTACTTCGTGATATGTTTGCCTCTGACACAGTGCAGGCATTGTTGCCAGAAGCAAAAACGTCAGCTTTTGGTCCATTACTGAAAAAGGTAGTGACGCAAATTAACCAGGACTTTAAAGTGTTAGAACAGTTTAATGATCCAAAAGGTATGTACTCTGTCTGTATGAGCTGTACTGCGGTTAATTAATATCTATTACGTGAGAAAAGCCGCCTAGTGCGGCTTTTTTTATGACTTTGTGAGACAGGCTCAGATCTGACAAAAAAATAAACCCGTATAAGCTTTCGCTGATACGGGTTCTGGGAATAATGGCGGAGGGAGAGAGATTCGAACTCTCGGAAGGCTACTAACCTTCGCCGGTTTTCAAGACCGGTGCATTAAACCGCTCTGCCATCCCTCCGGCGCCGCGTATAATAATCAGATTGGTTGCGAAAGAAAAGCATTTTTTTAAACTTTGTTTAAACAAGTTAAATGATTGAATTGTTTTACAAAGATAACTGCTAGCACTTTGGGAACTTCCCAAGTAAGATAAGGTCAGAAAAGTAACTATACGATGGAGAGAACAGCAATGTCCTACAACCAAACCACTCAGACTGGCCACATAGGCCATAGCGTTGAAGTCAACAAGGTATTACGTAATACCTACTTCTTACTGGCTATGACTTTAGCATTCAGTGCGGTCACAGCAGGTATTTCCATGGCTATGAACTTCGGTTTTGGCATGGGTCTGGTATTTTCACTGGTCGCTTTTGGCTTGATTTTTGTAGTACAGAAAAAAGCAGACAGCGCCAGTGGCATCTTTTGGGTATTTGCCCTGACAGGATGTTTAGGTGCCTCCATCGGACCTATGCTGAATCGCTTTGCAGCCACAGCCAACGGCCCTGAATTGATAATGCAAGCTTTAGGCTTAACTGCAGTGGTATTTTTCTCGCTTTCGGCTTACGCCTTAAGTTCGCGTAAAGATTTCAGCTTTATGGGTAACTTCCTGTTTGTTGGCTTAATAGTGGTGATAGTGGCAGGTCTTGCGAATATTTTCTTCCAGATCCCTGCCCTGCATTTAGCGATCAACGCTGCTGTGGTAATGATTATGTCTGGTTTGATTTTGTTTGATACCAGCCGCATCGTAAACGGTGGTGAAACTAATTATATCCGCGCTACAGTGGGCTTATACCTGAACATCTTCAACCTCTTTACCTCGTTACTGCAGTTACTGGGTATCATGGGCAGTGATGATTAATTAACACTTGAGATCAGCTGATGTTGCAGTAGAATGCCCCGCACAATGCGGGGCATTTTTTTAGTCTTAGCACTTAATGCTGTAGTTTTGGCGCCTAGGTCCGATTCCAACGCAAGATATCAAAGCAAGATTATTGCGCCAGTCTGATGGGCCAATTTTGCGCCTGAAGGCTGTTACTAGTTGCCTTGCTGCAATTCCAGTTAGTTTGGCTCTATCCCCTCGACTGAAGGGTTATGTAGCATAATGAAAATGTGAAAGGTAAATACATGACCAGTTTTGCCGTTCTGATTGAAGGCCCGGTGTTACAAGGCCAAAGTTTTGTCAGTGCCTTGCGCTTTATGCAGCAAGCCGTTGCAGCGAACCAAAGTATCAACTCGGTGTTTCTATACCGTGAAGCAGTCTTGGCAGCGTCTGCTTTGATTGACTTGCCTTCTGATGAGCAAAATCTCTCAGACAAACTGCGGCAGTTTTGTCACTCTCATCAGATCCCTTTACTGTTCTGTATCACCGCGGCAGAGAAACGTGGGGTGTGCTCAAATGAAATAAAGCCTGCACAAGGCTATACAGCAGCCGGCTTAGCAGAATTTGCTATGCGCTTGGCTCAGGTAGACAAATTGGTGCAATTTTCATGAAGATAGCTGTGGTCGTAACAAAACTGCCTCTACAAGGCATTGAGGCCAGAGAAAGCCTCGATTTAATATTCGCTTTGGCAGCTGTTGATCATCAGGTCAGCGTTATTTTTAGTGACGATGCGGTTTATCAGCTGACCACAGCAGATGACAGCATCGCTTTGATGGTGAAAGACTTTAGACGCAGTTTTAAACTCTTTGAGTTGTACGATATAGACCAACTCTATGTCTGTGCTGACTCATTGAAGCAGCGCCATATTAAAGCCAGTGAACTTGTACTGGATCTAAAGCTGCTTGAAGCTGCAGAACTCAGCCAGCTACTTTTTACACATCAGCATCTGATTAAGGCCTGATATGAGACTATTTGATTTAAGTCAGAACCAAGTACCGGATATACTGCGTCTTGTCAGTGCTGAAGATAAAGTATTGTTAAGGCAAGAGGCTGTTTACTTGATGAAAACAGCTCAGTTGGATCTGCTGCCCTGCACTTTGCATTGCCTGGCCACAGATGCGGCGGCTCGAGGCGTTATTATCTCCGAACCTTTTACCGCACTTAATGACAGCCAGTGGCTGGATTTGGTGCTTCAAACAAAGCAACTACTCTGATGAATGAACTTATTTTAGATAATCAAAGCTATCCTCTGGACAAGCACGGTTACCTGGCCGACTTAAGCTTGTGGTCCACTGATCTGGCTGAAGAGTTTGCCCGCTTAGAGCAGATCACTATGACAGAAGCGCATTGGGAGGTTGTAAACTTTGTCCGTGCCTTTTATCAGGAATACCAAACGTCTCCAGCCATCCGCTTATTGGTCAAAAGCATGGGGGAAAAATTAGGTGCAGATAAAGGTAACAGCAAGTATCTTTTTTTGTTGTTTCCGGAGGGTCCAGCGAAGCAAGCTACACGAATCGCAGGTTTGCCTAAACCGGCCAAGTGCCTCTGAGCTCCGTTCTGCATCCAGATCATTTAACCTTGCGAGAATAAAACAAGCTGGTGAACCCAAGCATACTGTCAAACTGGGGTTATCTAAGCTTGGGACATTTATTGTATAAAGGGCTATTACAGCCCTTTATACATACTAAGACCAGCATCCAAACTAGTGATAACAACCACTGTCAGTACACCTATCAGCACTAACCAATAAACCCAGCGCAACATCAGCTTCACCGGATTTTGCCTGGTCTTACGCACAACCACATGACGTGGGATCGGAGTCTTGCTCGGTTTTTCTTGTTCTTTTAACTGTGACATAAGTTTTACCAAATACTCTGGAGCAGCGATGCTGCTCCTTACATCAATAACACAGACGTCAGCTTAACAGCGTATCTCTGTTTTACCACCCATATAAGGTTGCAATACTGCAGGGATCTGAATAGAACCATCTGCTTGCTGGTAGTTCTCTAGTATAGCGACCAAGGTACGACCTACAGCTAAACCTGAACCATTTAAAGTATGCAGCAGTTCAGGTTTTTTACCTTCACCAGGACGGAAGCGAGCTTGCATCCGACGTGCCTGGAAATCGCCCATATTTGAGCAAGAAGAAATTTCTCTATAGGTATTTTGTGCCGGTAACCAGACTTCTAAATCAAAGGTTTTGGTAGAGCCAAAACCCATGTCACCTGTGCAAAGCAACATAGTGCGATAAGGTAAACCTAGCAATTGCAGAACTTTCTCCGCATGACCTGTTAACTCTTCCAGAGCAGCAAAAGACTGATCCGGATGGACTAACTGTACTAATTCAACTTTATCAAACTGATGCTGGCGAATTAAACCACGAGTATCACGACCATAAGAGCCAGCCTCGCTGCGGAAACACGGCGTGTGTGCTGTATATTTCTGTGGCAGTTCAGTCAGCTCAAAAATACAGTCACGGGCTAAATTAGTCACAGGTACTTCTGCGGTTGGGATCAATGACATGCCCACGCCTTCTTCTGTCGCAGGTTTGGTATGGAATAAATCAGCACCAAACTTTGGCAACTGGCCTGTGCCATACAAAGACGCTGCGTTGACCAGATAAGGCACGTACAACTCAGTGTAACCATGCTGCTCAGTGTGTAAATCCAGCATAAACTGCGCCAGAGCGCGATGCATACGGGCAATTTGGCCACGCATCACGACAAAACGTGAGCCAGCGATTTTCACTGCATTTTCGAAATCCAGACCTTTGTCCAGTGCTTCGCCTAAAGCCACATGATCTTTGGCTTCAAAATCAAAAGCTTTAGGTTCACCCCACTGGCGTACCACAACATTACCAGTTTCATCTTTGCCGGCAGGCACTGACTCATGCGGCAAGTTTGGAATAGCGCTCACGATGCTGTCCCATTGAGCTAATACGGCATCGAGTTTTTGTTTGGCTGCTTCCAGCTCTGCGCCTAAACCATCTACTTCCGCTAATAATGGAGTGATGTCTTCACCACGGGCTTTGGCCTGACCGATAGATTTGGATTTAGTATTACGTAAATTTTGCAAATCCTGAGTGGCCATTTGCAACTCACGGCGCTGTTCCTCCAGCTGCTGCAGGGTATCCACGTCCAACGCAAAACCACGGTCGGCTAAACGTTGGGCTGTTTGAGCTAATTCAGCTCGTAAAAATTTTGCATCTAACATAGTGATTACTTCATTGAGCCCAGCTTTAAACCCAGCCAGGCGAGTGTTAAACAAATCAGCACGTTTAATACAACATTCAGGCCGGCTTTCACCAAATCGCCTTGTTGCAGCAGTAAAACAGTGTCGAGTGAAAAAGTCGAAAAGGTAGTAAAGGCACCTAAAAAACCTACGCCGATCAGAGACTTCCACGGGTTGACCGTCAGATGTTCGGCTAAAAACAGGCCATAAAGCAGGCCTAATACAAAAGACCCGAGAATATTAACCAGCAAAGTGGCAAAAGGGAATGATTTACCACAAAGTTGCAGGATAAATTCACCTAAACCGTAACGGCAACAGGCCCCTAAAGCACCGCCAATAGCTACTGCCAGATAAGCATGCATTAATTCTGTCCTTTAGCTTGTTGGTCCAACATGGCTAAATAGGCCATTTTGTCTTGCAATTGTTTCTCTAAACCGCGCTCTGTCGGCTGATAAAATTTCATTCCTGTCATTTCTGCAGGCAGATAAACCTCTCCGGCGGCATAAGCACCTGGTTCGTTATGCGCGTATCTATAGGCTTTGCCAAAACCTTGTTGTTTAGCCAGCGCGGTCGGCGCATTGCGCAAATGATCCGGCACTTCAAAGGATGGATGTTGCTGCACATACTGCCGCATCTGGTTAAAAGCGCTATAGACTGCGTTAGATTTTGGCGCTAACGCCATATAGACAGCAGCCTGAGCTATAGCGCGTTCGCCTTCTGCAGGGCCCACTCGGGCAAAGGTATCCCAGGCATCCAAACCAATAGTTAAAGCACGTGGGTCGGCATTACCTATGTCTTCACTGGCAATAGCGAGTAGCCTGCGCGCCACATACAAAGGGTCACCACCGCCTTCTAAAATACGGCAATACCAATACAAAGCCGCATCCGGGTTTGAGCCTCGGACCGATTTATGAAAGGCAGAAATTAAGTCGTAAAAAATATCACCTTGTTGATCAAAACCAGGCAATTGCCGCGGTACTAACTGCCGGAATAAATCTGCTGTCAGTTCAGTAACAGCTGCGCCCTGCTGTGCCGTTTCCACAGCTTGCTCAAACAGGTTTAATAAGCGTCTGGCATCGCCATCCGCCAGTTGCAGCAATAAGGATTGGGCGTCAGGATTTATCTGAACCACTTGTCCCTGTAGGTGATAATGCGCTACAGCTCGTTCTATGACTAAAGTCAGATCTTCAGCCGTCAGTTTTTTTAAAATACAGACGCGGGCTCGGGATAACATGGCGTTATTCAGCGCAAAGGCAGGATTTTCGGTGGTGGCCCCGATAAAAATAATGGTGCCATCTTCGATATGGGGTAAAAAAGCGTCTTGCTGGGCTTTGTTAAAGCGGTGCACCTCATCGACAAACAACAAAGTGCGCTGGTTTTGCGCTAAACGTTGTTTAGCGGCCTGAATTTCTTCACGTATTTCTTTTACACCAGCAGTGACTGCAGATAAGCGTGCAATGGCAGCTTTGGCATAAATGGCAATCAGCTCAGCCAATGTGGTTTTGCCTGTGCCTGGCGGGCCCCATAAAATTAACGAGGAGATGCGGCCTGCTTCTATCGCTTTACGCAGCGGTGTGCCAGGACCCAGCACTTGCTGCTGCCCGACATAGTCCGATAACTTGGTTGGCCTCAGCAGCGCTGCCAGAGGCCTTATATCGTCGTGGAATTCAAAGCCTAGGTTGTTCACTTGACGCGTTGATCATCCACTTCAGCTGTAGCTGGAATAGTAAACTGGAACAGCTCTGATGCCAGCGGTGTGTTGTATTGCACTAGTTTAAAATCAAAACTGCTGTTCTGACCATTGCTGTCAATAACAACCATTTTTGATAAAGCTAAACCGGAAAATTTAAGACTCAGTTTTTTCACAGCGTTGCTTGGGTCCTTAGGTGTGATATCAAACTGATCATCCGCACCAGTCACACTGTACTGAGCCCATAATTTTGGATCATGTGAGGTCAGAAGCACAAAAGGAGTTTTCTGCACTTGCTCTTTGGCGTCATAAATACTCACCTGGTCTAAAATTTCTGCATAAAACCACAGCGTTTTGCCATCACCGATAAAGAGGTTAGGCTCTGGAGTCTGAGTTTCAAAACGAAACAAAGACGGCTGTTTTAGCGACAACATACCTTCACCTTGTTGGATCAGTTTATTGCTGGCATCAACAACGCTTTGGTCAAAACTGGCCTGAAAGCTGGTTAAACGAGCTAACTTTTTTTGCAAGTCAGCAGCTTGATCAGCCACAGCCATAAAGGCAGGCATCAGCAGCGACAACACCAGGGCAACAGCTTTATTTGCAACAGTTTTTTTCATAATGACCTTATAAAAACCTTTTAAAATACTTTTGGAGGAGGAGGCGCTAATACTTCACGGTTACCGTTGTGGCCTGCACCACTGACGATACCACTCATTTCCATTTGTTCCACTAAACGGGCGGCGCGATTATAACCAATACGGAAGCGTCTTTGTACACCAGACACTGAGGCTTTGCGGCTTTCAGTGACAAAAGCTACAGCCTGATCAAACAATGGATCCGACTCTGCATCGTCACCTTCCATAGTTTCACCTGGTAATAAACTATCTTCTGAAGGTTCGCCATTTAAAATTTCAGAAATGTAGTTAGGTTTACCACGACGTTTCCAATCCGATACCACTGCATGCACTTCGTGATCATCGACAAAAGCACCGTGGACTCGGGTAGGTACACCAGAGCCAGGCGGCAGATACAACATATCGCCCTGACCTAATAAGCTTTCTGCGCCCTGCTGATCCAAGATAGTTCTGGAGTCAATTTTCGACGACACCTGAAAGGCCATCCGTGTCGGTATATTGGCTTTAATCAAGCCAGTGATCACATCCACTGAAGGACGCTGAGTAGCTAAAATCAGGTGAATACCTGCGGCACGGGCTTTTTGCGCTATACGGGCAATCAGCTCTTCTACCTTTTTACCAACGATCATCATCATGTCAGCGAATTCATCAATGACCACAACTATCGAAGGCAACTTCTCAAGCTCTGGTGGCATCGTCATCATATTATCACTTGGCTTCCAGATAGGGTCACGAATAGGAGTGCCTGCAGCTATAGCTTCCTGAATTTTCTGGTTATAGCCTTTTAAGTTCCGAACGCCCAAAGCTGACATCAGTTTGTAGCGACGTTCCATTTCACCAACACACCAGCGCAGACCATTGGCCGCTTCTTTCATATCGGTAACAACTTCTGTCAGTAAGTGCGGAATACCTTCATAGACAGATAATTCCAGCATCTTCGGGTCGATCATTAAAAAGCGTACGTCTTCAGGCGTAGATTTATAAAGCAAACTACAAATCATCACGTTAACGCCAACCGACTTACCTGAACCTGTAGTACCTGCCACCAGCAAGTGCGGCATCCGCCCCAGATCGGCTACCACAGACTTACCCGCTATGTCTTTACCCAGCACCATAGTCAAAGGCGATTTAGACTGAATAAAGACTTCATCGCCTATCACTTCAGACAAACGGACTATTTCGCGGAACTGGTTCGGTAGCTCCAAACCTATGTAGGATTTGCCCGGTATCACTTCCACCACACGTACACTGATGGCCGATAATGAACGGGCTAAGTCTTTGGATAAACCAGTGATTTTACTCACCTTGACGCCTGGAGCTAAATCCAACTCAAAGCGTGTCACCACAGGCCCGGGCAATACAGCTACTACTTTGGCATCGACACCAAAATCCAGTAATTTGGTTTCAACTAAACGTGACACCCGCTCTAAGTCCGCAGGGTCTATCGGGTTAGTCGCTTTGTCTGGCCTGTCTAATAAGGATAAAGAAGGTAAATCATCAGGGCTGAAACTAGTGCCTTGTGGCGTATCGTCCTCATCCTCTTCGTCCAGCACTACCGGAGCCAGCACGGTTTGACGCTCCACTTCGGCAAAACTCTGTTCCAGGTGCTGTAACTGCTCAGGAGAATAACCATCATCGACAGCAGAAAAACTCAGGTCATCGTCAGCTAAGGTATCTACGCTGACAAAAGCCACGGCTTCGGTTTTTTCATCCAAAGGCGCAAAAGGCAGAGGCTCCACCCGTTCTGGATCTGGAAAATAAGCACGGCTGGAAGGCGTCTGAATTTCTTCAATCACTGGCAGTGGTATCTGTTCTTCTTCGGCTTTAACAAAAGCAGCGGGTTCTTCGTCAGTCACTACAGGGCTTAAGCGAATCACTTCAGGCGCAACTGCAGGTTCGCTGAAAGCCAAATGGTTCGCTTTAGAGGACATATCAAGCGGCATTTCAGGCTCGCGCCGCTGCGCATGAGCAGGTACTGTCGATTCAGTCTGAAACGACAACGGTGAAGCTTGTTTCGCAGCAGAACGCTTCATCAGGTACTGAGCTAAGCGGGTTGGCGCCTGATAAAGCCCAAGCAACAAACTCATAGTTAAAGCGCCCAACTCATCTGCCACAGTCACCCAGGAAATGCCTGTGGCCAAGGTTAAACCCGTAGACAGGCCGCACAGCAGCAATAAAGTAGTACCAATAAAATTAAAGTTTGGCATCAGCATAGAGGCGACAACATCACCCACCACACCGCCTGATGAAAAATAGAAAATATCGTTAAAGTTAATGCTGCTAATAGCACTGGCACAGATAATACTCAGCACTAAGCCTATCAACCTCAAGCCCAGGATCAGAAAGTCCATCTGCATTAACGCCATAGTACGGCGCGTAAGTAAATAACCAGCGAAGGCGACCAGAGGTGGAACTAAATAGGCTATCCAGCCAAAAGTAAACAATAAAATGTCGGCAATCCATGCGCCCTTAGGTCCTGCATAGTTATGAACAGCAGTTTGGTATCCGGCCTGAGACCAGCTTGGGTCTGCAGGGTCAAACGACATCAGAGCCAATAACATAAAAGCAGCTAAACCGAAGCTGAGTATTAATCCCACTTCAGATAAACGCTGCATTCCGTTTAAAGAAAACAATAATTTGGCTCGTAACCTTCTGGCTTCACTCAACACAACAGGATCCCATTTATTCTAAGAATTCTACCCACTTAAGATACCAGAGTGACAACTCTGATGCACCCATTTCTACCCTGGTCGAATCAAGCTAAAGCCTTATTGACTATAACTTCAGCGACAAAAGGTTATATAAACTTTAACGCCTGAACACTGGCTGTACAAAACCCCTTCGTCCTTGATGCCATAGCTTTGTTGACTGCGCTGCTCGCCTCAGTCACATAGGAACCATCAAGACGCCGGCATCAATTGACGGCCACAAAAGTGGTTTGTTTCACTTCTTCCATCACGACATAAGTCCGGCTTTCACGGACGCTGGGTAACCGTAACAAGGTTTCACCCAAGAGTTCGCGATAAGCCGCCATATTGGCCACCCGGGTTTTTAATAAAAAGTCGAAACTGCCGGAGACTAAATGACATTCCTGTATTTCATGCAGCTTCTGCACTGCTTTACTGAATTCGTCAAAATCCTCAGGTGAAGTTTTACTTAAGGTAATTTCCACAAAAACCAGTAACGCGGAACCTACTTTATTTGGGTCGACCTGAGCCGTATAGCCCAGTATATAGCCCTCTGCCTCCAATTTACGCACCCGCTCCAGACAAGGAGTGGCACTCAACCCTACCCTTTTGGCTAATTCAACATTGGCAATACGACCGTCGTGCTGTAATTCAGTCAGAATTTTGCGGTCTATCCGATCTAGTTTTTTGACACTTTTACTGGTTTCGTACATAGCAGATAAAAATTTCAGTTTTAAATTTAAAACAGGATTTATAACTGCACTTCACTTAAAAAACAACAGGTAAAACTACAAATCAGTAACTATACTAGGCAAAAATTTTACTCAACCCTACACAGGCGGAATATCATGATTATTGGCGTACCTAAAGAGATTAAAAACCACGAATACCGCGTCGGTATGACACCTGCAAGCGTACGTGAGCTGACTGCTCTTGGTCACAGTGTTTTTGTTGAACACAATGCAGGTAGCGGCATAGGTTTCGGCGATGACGCTTATCAGGCGGCTGGCGCCACAGTATTAACTACTGCTGCTGAAGTGTTCGCTAAAGCAGAAATGATTGTAAAAGTAAAAGAGCCTCAGGCCGTTGAACGTGCCATGTTACGTGAAGGCCAAATCCTGTTCACTTACCTGCACTTAGCACCGGATTTGCCACAAACTGAAGACCTGATCAAATCAAAAGCTATTTGTATCGCGTACGAAACAGTCACAGACAATCGTGGTGGCTTACCTTTATTAGCTCCTATGTCTGAAGTTGCTGGCCGCATGTCTATTCAGGCTGGTGCCCGTGCTTTAGAGAAATCATGTGCCGGTCGCGGTATGTTATTAGGCGGCGTACCAGGTGTTGAACCTGCCAAAGTTGTGATTATCGGTGGCGGTATGGTCGGTACCAACGCAGCTCAGATGGCTGTAGGTATGGGTGCTGACGTGGTCGTGCTGGATCGCAGCGTAGACGTATTACGTCGTATCGATGCTCAATTCAACGGCGCAGTGAAAACTGTGTACTCTACTGTTGATGCGCTGGAAAAACATGTGTTATCCGCTGACTTAGTCATAGGTGGCGTGTTAATTCCAGGCGCTGCTGCTCCTAAACTGGTCACAGCAGATCATATCAAACGTATGAAGCCAGGTTCAGCCATTGTAGACGTGGCTATCGACCAGGGCGGTTGTGTAGAGACTTCTAAAGCCACTACACACGCTGATCCAACCTACATTGTTGACGATGTAGTGCATTACTGTGTGGCCAACATGCCAGGCGCTGTGCCACTGACCTCTACTTTTGCACTGAACAATGCGACTCTGCCGTTTATCATCCGTTTAGCCAACAAAGGCTACAAACAGGCGCTGTTAGACGATGCGCACCTGTTAAACGGCTTAAACGTGATCAACGGTCATGTGGTGAACAAACACGTCGCAGACGCGTTAAACCTGCCATTTGTTGAACCTAAGCAAGCTTTAGCTGCGCTGTAAGCTTACAGCGAGCCTTTAAAGGGCGGCCTTAGGGCCGCCCTTTTTTTTTACTGCAATTTCCGTTAGTCTTTCTGCTTGATCTTAAAAGGTTTCCTATCATGAACTATCTGTTATCTGCTGTTTTTGCTTTTAGCTGTTCTGTCGCTGCTGTTGAAGAAATACAGTTTGAAAAAGAATGGATTAAAGTAGGTCCTGTTGCATTTCAAACCGAGTTAGCTCTTACACCAGAGCAACGTGCCCGTGGCCTGATGTTTCGTGATAGTGCAGAAAACGGCATGTTGTTTGTGTATAGCGAAGCTCGTGTGTTGTCGTTTTGGATGCGAAACACCAAAGTGCCTTTGGATATTGCCTATATCAAAGCAGATTGGACCATAGAACCTGTTCAGCAACTGATACCTTTTGACGAAACAGGAAAAGCATCACAAGGGCCAGTAATAGGTGCTCTGGAAATGCCGCAGGGCTGGTTTAAAGCTCAGGGTCTTGAGGCTGGTACTAAAATTGTCCGCTGTGGAATAAAGTGCGATTAATGTCTCAGTACTTTCATCACAAGTTAAAGGCTCAACTTTAGGCAGATCGGCAGCGCAAAACAGCTGCCTTCTGGTATTAAGCTCTTTGTGGATACACAGAGGAAGAAGTTCTGGTAGCGGACGGGTAAAAACGCTGTCGCAGTTTCATAAAGGGGGTTTCAACAATCAAGTACAGTAACCAGCCAGAAAAAATACTGACTGCCATAATAATGCCCACCCCAAAACCACCATTGATATCAATACCATAGTCCGTTAGTGGCGCTTTAAGCACCTGAAATAACGGTTTGTGGATCAAATAAATTGCATAGGACCAGAGAGCAAGATAGGTGGCACCGGGAATTCGTATGCGGTTCAGCCAGCAATTAGGACTCAGGGCTGCAAGCACTAAAATAGCAAAGCTGATTGCCAGACCCGAATAGCCAAAGGTCACTACCTCAAAGGTACGGCCATAGCCTCTGATGTATTCATAGTTCTGAAATAAATAAAACATCAATCCCACACTCGCTAGTCCAGCGAGCAACAGCAGATTACCTCTGCGTAATAATGTCGCATACAGAGTGGGATGAAAGTTCTTTAATAAAGCAATGGCGACACCTGGCAGTAATTCATCAAAGCGGGTAAAGCTCGAGTAATAAATATATTCCATAAAAGATCGGGCCGGGATGTTCTCTGCACCGTGGCTATACCAATTAAATCCGCGCAGAAACATAGCCAGCAACATAGCGCCAACAAGAGCTGTCCAGGCGATGCCAATAGAACGTCGGCTAGAGGCGATGAGTAATGCAACAACGGGAAAGATTAAATAAAACTGTTCCTCAATACAAAGTGACCAGGAGTGCGTAAAGGTTTCACCCGGGCCTAGTCCCAGATTTTGCGTAAAAGTCAAAAATGACCAGAGTGGTGCAGTCGCAGTGCCGCCAAGCGCGACAGGAAACAGGAAATAAAGCGCGAGTACAACATAGTAATTTGGCAAAGTACGCAGGAAACGCCGAATGTAAAACAGTTTGAGTGAAACATCCTGCCCCTTGGACAAGGACGACAGGATCTGGTTACCAATCAAATAGCCACTCAGGACAAAAAACAGATCGACCCCTGCCCAGCCCAGTGAACTGATGAAGCCAAACAGATTTTCACGGCTGACCACCACCTTATAGTGATAAATCAGCACTATGATAATAGCGATAGCACGCAGCGTGTCCAAGCCGTTGAGACGGTGTTTATCAGAAACAGAACTATCCATGTCTGTGCTTATCCCTTAAGCGGTTGAGAAGTTGCTGATGTAAAGTGGCTAGTCAGAAGACAACCTATTAAATTAGCCTGCTTGAGTTAGCCAACGGATAACACACTTGCTCAGTGAAAACAGTAGTGCGACAAGGGGCACTAAAAACTGAACATGACTCAGAGAGTAAAAGGCTCTTGATCATCGCGCAGCAACAGAATTTCGCTAAATCCCATCTGTACAAAAGCGTTTTTGCGATAGTCCTTTAACGCACCTTTGCCTTTGGCTGTCATGGCGACTTGCTGCTCCATTTTACGAAATGCTGTTAAATCTATACCTTCGGCCGCCGCGACTGCTTCGAAGCTATCTGCATATTTGTCGTAGCTGAAAGGGATTTTTTTCCACTCGCCTTTGTATTTATAACTAATATGCCGTGCCATCTGCCAGCTCCTTATCTTGAGTCGAAAGCTGTTCCTGCTGTTGCAGAGTCTGCTGCTGTTTCAAAGCTGGAGCAGCATACATTTGCTGTACATAAGGTCTTAATTCAGCTGGCAAAGACGATATTTTTGTCTGATACCACAAGCTATCCTCGCCAGGGTTTAGCTCAACATCCATTTTCGCAGCGACATAATTCACCGGATATAAACGATAACCGGCCCAAATTTGTCTATCTATTTCAGCGGCTAAAGCTGCTGGTTCCTGACAGCAGTTCTGGATGGCTTCGCCAAAATGCACGTGCACCCGGCCTTTTTGGCCAATAATGCCTTGCACTATGCTTTGAATATCTTCCATCTCAGACTTTTTATACTCGCCTGTACTGGCCAATTGGTGCAGCTCATTCGCTTTAGCCTGATCCAAAGGATCAAATTCGTAAGACAAACAGACAGGTACAATATTCAACGACTGCATATAAGTCGCAAAATCAAGGCCGCGTTTTTTCCCTTCAATAAAAAACATTTTTAAGATGGCTTCGTCGGTTTGATCCAACCCATCTTTAGCACGGCCTTCTTTTTGCGCTATCCAAATGGAATGACCGGTTTCGAGCGAATCTTTGATGTAGGCTGACAAATGGCTCAGAGCTTTGAGCATCTCACGTGGAGCTTTGATAGAGCGTTTAACGATAAAGCTTTTATTCAGCTTCATCAGCTCTGTCGCACAAGGCATTTTCAAAAGGTTATCGCCAATAGCAATACGCACAGTGTCCATGCCCTTTTGATGCAGACACCAATTCAGCAGTGCCGGATCCATAGCGATATCCCTATGGTTCGAAATAAACAGATAGGATTGTTTTGGATCCAAATGTTCCAAGCCACTGACACTAACGCCGGCTGAACTTTTCTGTAAGCTTTGTTGTAAAAACTCAGCCACCATATTTTGTACATCAGAAACGGAGCGCAGACCTTTGGCTTTATGGGCCAGCAACCAACGCAGCACTGGAGTGAATAAATAACGTATAGCTTTGGGCCAACTGGCCAGGCGGTAATTTAAAATAGCATGCAAAAAATCGGCGTCGTCCAACAAACGACTAATCGCTTCAGGTACTTCATGGTCAAAATAAGGGCGAATATCCTGAAAAGGATCCGTTTGATTTGGCACAGCTTTTAAACCCCAGCTTGAAAATGTGCCCTATTCTACCTGTTGCCAGACGGATCGCCAGACTAATCTGGCCCGATCACTTGGCAGTTGTTGAATTCTTGAGCGCTTTTAACTAAATCAGGCCGTCAAAGCATAGAGAGGCGCAAATTGAACTGGTATCAGACGGTTTTGTTGCACCCGAACCACTAAACCAGCAGACAATGCTTTGCCATTTAACAGCTCTATCGGTTCCAACAGCAAACAATCGACCATTGGGTCAGCTTTGGCTATCAGCAACACTTTAGCGCGGCTGGCCCCTTCAAGTTTAGCGATAGTCATTAATTCAGTACGACATTCGATACTGGAGAAATTAAACAAATGACTTTTTTGTAGCGGTGCTTTTACAAAGCTCAAAGCGACAACGGCTTGAGCCGCAACAGTCAATAAGTCTCGGTCAGGCAAGACTCCTTCTAAAGCTTCAGCAAAATCCATCAGAAGCTGTGCCTGTTCCATAGACAAACTTTGATGCTGTGGCTTGATGTTCAGTTCTTTAGCGCTAAAGGCGGTTTGAATATGATGGCTGGCAGACAGCTGCAGTAGCAATCTGTCTTGCTCTTCGCAATAATGCCAACACCAGTCAGGACATAAAGACAACATACTCAATCCTTGTGAATTCAAGATGTTGTCTTTCTACACCGGTTTTAAAGCGCTGTTAAAGATTATTTTGGACTAATAATTGAAGATCCAAAATTGATCAGCATAAAGGCTATTTTAGGCTCTCTACGATCTCTTTGATCAAGCTTGGGCCTTTATAAATAAAGTTTGAATACACCTGGATAAGGTTTGCTCCTGCATCCATTTTCTCCTGCGCTGCAATGGCGGAATCTATGCCCCCTACTCCAATAATCGGCATTTTTGGACCCAAGGCTGCACGGAACTGACGTATGATTTCCGTGCTCTTTTGCTGCACTGGTAAGCCACTTAAACCGCCCATTTCATTGCCATACTTCAGGTGTTGTACTGAGCTTTTATCCAAGGTGGTATTAGTTGCGATCACTCCATCCATTTTGCTACGAAGCAACGTTTCAGCCACCTGAGCCACTGCAACTTCGTCCATATCAGGTGCAATTTTAACAAAGACTGGTACGTATTTATCTTGTTGCGCTTGCAGATCCAACTGCTCGTTTTTCACGGCTTGTAACAAATCAAACAAGGCGTCACCAAATTGCAGATCCCGTAACCCGGGCGTATTTGGCGATGAAATATTGACCGTGATATAGCTGGCGTGGGCATAAACTTTACGCATACATTCGATATAGTCGTCTTTGCCTTGCTCATTTGGGGTGTCTTTGTTTTTACCAATATTAATACCAAGTACACCTTTGTAGGTTGATTTTTTTACATTTTCAACCAGGTAATCCACGCCTTTGTTATTAAAGCCCATGCGGTTAATAATGGCGTTTGCTTCAGGTAAACGAAATAACCTTGGTTTGTCGTTGCCCACCTGAGGACGAGGGGTCACAGTACCAACTTCAATAAATCCAAAACCCATCTGACCAAAAGCGTCGATGCAATCGGCATTTTTATCCAAACCAGCAGCTAAACCCACAGGGTTATCAAAATGGATACCTGCAACCGTCACAGGTTTTTTCGGTAAATCCTGACGCCACAGCAAGGATGCCGGGGTATTTTTTAAATGCTTTAAACTGCCAAGAGCCAAGTGATGTGAAAACTCAGCATCTGTACAAAACATTAAATAACGCGCCAGTGAATAAAACATAACAACCTGCTTTTGTCAGTAAAGGGGAAAGTTAAAATTTGAGTGTGCCATAAAAAGCACCGGCCCTAAAAAGAGCCGGTGTATTCTAGCTGGAACCTGAATTATTTCACAGGGTCACAGTGGTGGCTGAGCAACATCAGCTCACGCAGTGCCACTGAGAACTTAGCAAACTCATGACTCTTAGTGGTTTTGAACTCGGCCAGCATTTGACGCCAGCGCGCCAGTACTGGTTCATGTTCAGTGATCCAGCTGCTGATCACAGCTTCTGCATCACAAGCACCAGCACAACCACGAACTACTACAGCAGACAGCGCTCGTTGCTGCCAGTCCAGCTCTTCACGGTAGGAAGCTCGGGCAAGAGCTTGCCAATGGTTAGCCACTGGTTGTTGAGTAATTTGCTCCAGGAACCAGTGCAGATCTAAACGATCACCCAGTTTGAAGTAAATTTCTGCACTGAGCAGCAGGGAGTTTTTCTCTGCATCAGCAACCTGAGCTATATCCATCACAGAGAAGCATGTGCTCAGCTGAGCTAAGTAACGGGCAACGTCTGCTGGTACACCCTGGTCAATAAACGCTTGCTCGTTAGCTGCAAGTTGTTCAGCTTCGCCTGAAGCCAGTAATTTCTGCAGGTTATTGCTGATTTCAACGAAGGCAGGTTTGAAGAAATCTATGGTCTGCTGAATATCCAGCGCTTTGTTGCGGTGACGTAAGAACCAGCGTGTGGTGCGGCGCATAGTGCGGCGCAACTGGTGGAATAGCTTGATCTGCAGTGCTGCAGGAATAACGTTATCCAGCTCTTCCAGCTTGGTCCATACCGCTTCTACATCAAACAAGTCACGGGCAATGGTATAGCAGACCGCAACTTCAGCAATAGAAGAGCCCGTTTCTTCCATCATGCGCTGGGCAAAGTTAGCGCCCATATCGTTGACAATCAGGTTCGCCAGTTTAGTCGCGATGATCTCAGCCTTTAACGGGTGAGTTTCCATCTCTTTGGCATAACTTTGCTGCAACATTTTTGGGAATGCAGTAAACAGGTGGCGTTTGAAGTAACTGTTTTCATAAATTTCTGGCAATACCAGCCACTCTTTCATCACCATTTTGCCGTACGCAGTCAGAATAGCCAGCTCAGGACGGGTTAAACCCTGGCCTTTGGCTGTGCGTTCAGCCAGCACATCGTCTGAAGGTAAAAACTCCAGTTCACGGTTTAACTTGCCGTCTTTTTCCAGTGCGTGGATAAAGCGGGTGTATTCCTTCATCTGCTCGGCACCCAGCACTGAGGAGACAGAAATACTCTGAGTTTGACGGTAACAGTCATTAATGACTATATCAGCCACATTATCTGTCATAGCCGCCAACAGCTCGTTACGTTGCTTCAGCGTCATATCACCGCTGGCAACCAGAGCATTTAACAGAATTTTTATATTTACTTCGTTATCTGAACAGTCAACACCACCGACGTTATCGATAAAGTCGGTGTTGATACGACCGCCGTTATTAGCGTACTCGATACGACCACGTTGAGTTGTACCTAAGTTACCACCTTCACCTATCATTTTCGCTTTTACGTCTTTACCGTTCACACGAACGGCTTCAGAACCACGATCGCCAACTTCAGCATGAGTTTCATCTGTCGCTTTAACGTAGGTTCCGATACCACCGTTCCATATCAGGTCTACTTCCATCATCAGAGCAGCACGAATAAATTCATTCGGCGTCAGGCTAACGGCTGTGGTGCCTAACATCTGCTGCATTTGCGGTGTCAGTTTGATCGACTTAGCGCTACGGGAGAACAAACCACCACCTTCGGAGATCAGTGATTTATCAAAATCATCCCAGGTAGAAGTTGGTAAGTTAAACAGACGCTGACGCTCAACAAAAGTTTTGGCTGCATCAGGGTTCGGGTCAACAAAAATGTGCATATGGTTAAATGCAACCTGCAGACGAATATGTTTAGATAACAGCATACCGTTACCAAACACGTCACCTGCCATATCACCTATACCTACACAAGTGAAGTCTGTAGTTTGGCAATCAATGCCCACTTCACGGAAGTGACGTTTCACAGATTCCCAACCACCGCGGGCAGTAATACCCATGCCTTTATGGTCGTAACCGTTCGAACCACCTGATGCAAACGCATCGCCTAACCAGTGGTTGTATTCGGCAGAAATGGCGTTGGCGATATCTGAGAATGTCGCTGTGCCTTTGTCGGCTGCGACTACTAAATACGGGTCATCTTCATCCAAACGTACCACAGATTTAGGCGGAACGACCTGGCCTTGCACTATGTTATCTGTGATGTCTAACAGACCGCGGATAAAGGTGCGGTAACACTCTTTACCCTCGTTTAACCAGGCTTCGCGACCACCGGTTTCTGGTAGTTTCTTACAAACAAAACCACCTTTCGCACCCACAGGCACAATGACAGTGTTTTTCACTTGTTGCGCTTTTACCAGACCCAATACTTCGGTACGGAAATCTTCACGACGGTCGGACCAACGCAGACCACCACGGGCCACTTTACCGAAACGTAAATGTACCCCTTCAACTTTGGGTGAATACACAAAGATTTCGAAGAATGGCAATGGCAGTGGTATATCCGGGATCATGGATGGACGCACTTTAAACGAAATATAGGGTTTGTCGCTGCCATCTGCAGCTTTCTGGAAGTAGTTAGTGCGAACAATAGCCTGAATAATGGCCAGGAAACGACGGATAATACGGTCATCATCCAGGTTAGCTACGTTTTCCAACTGGGCCAGAATTTCAGCGTGCAACGCCTCGGCTTCAGCCTGATTATTGCTCTCCAAAGCAAACTTGGCATTAAAGAGTTTCACCAATAGATTGGCTAATGCAGGATAACGACCAAAAGTCGATTCGACATAAGCCTGACTGAAGGTACCGCCGATTTGGCGTTTGTACTTAGCAAAAGCTCGTAACAATGAGGCTTCACGACCGGTTAAACCTGCGCCTAATATCAGACGGTTAAAACCATCGTCTTCCAGATCGCCTTTCCATACTTTGGCAAAAGAGTCCTGGAAAGATAACTGGGCTTGTTCAAAGTCAGATGGCATAGCACCGTTGACTTCCATGGCGAAGTTTAAAATCCAGCTGACGGAGCCATCAGGGCAACGCACGGCATAAGGGGTTTCACCTATGACACGTAAACCGAAGTTCTCCAGTATGGGTAATACGTCAGACAAGTGGATTGGGTGGTCCTTGTGGAACAGGTTCAAACGCACAGCTTTGCTGTCGTTACGGTCTTCCTGAGGACGATAGAACAACATATCCAGACGATGCTCGTCGTTCAGTGACTCAATCTTTTCAATGTCAACTAAAGCGTCATTTGGCAACATTTCATCTTTATAGGATGAAGGGAAAGCAGTTAAATACTTACGGGCTAATTCACGACCGCGGGCTTCACCGTAGTGGCCAACCAAAGCTGTTTGCAGCTTGTCTTCCCAGGTCCGGGCCGCTTCTACTAAATTGCGTTCAATTTCTTTCACATTAAACTCGATATTGTTATCGTTGATCCGAACGAAATAATGGGTACGAGCTAACACAGATTCTGAGAAATAGGTGGTAAATTCCACGGCTTCAGTACTACCCAGAGACTGGGCTAAAATCTGTTGGGTGTCTTTACGCAATTGAGTGTTATAACGCTCACGTGGTACATACACCATAGCTGATACAAAGCGACCAAAAGCGTCTTTACGCACAAATAAACGTGTCATGTCACGTTCCTGCATTTGCAGTACGCCTGTTGACACATCAAGCAGCTCTTCTATAGTCGCCTGGATCAACTCATCCCTAGGATAAGTTTCAAGAATATTTAATAAGGCTTTGTAAGCGTGCGTGCCATGGGCAAAACCAGACTTGGCCATCACTTTGGCCAATTTGTTTTTCAACAACGGAATATCAGCCGCACTGTTGTTGTACAAGGATGAAGAATACAAACCGATAAAACGGTCTTCTCCAATGACCTGACCTTTATCATCAAAACGCTTAATACCCACATAATCTATATAAGCTGGGCGGTGTACGCGGGATTTGTTGTTAGTCTTGGTCAGGATCAGCAAAGACGAGCTTAAAGCCTGCTTACGGGCCTGCTCTGGTAAATCGGACAAAAGTAAGTCACGCGAGGTAGAACGACGCATTAAACCTAAAGCGCTGTCATTCACACCTTCAATTTTATGGTCGCCTTCTACCGCTTTGATGCGATATTCACGATAACCTAACAAAGTGAAGTTATCTTTTACCATCCAATTTAAGAATTCTGTGGCTTGCTCTAATTCCGTTGCGTTTATAGCAGCGGCCTGTTTTGGCAGCTCTGCTATAACCTGTAACAGCTTATCTTTAGTTGGTTTCCAGTCCTGAACAGCTAATGATACGTCTTCCATCACAGACTGCAGTTCAGAAGTTAAAGCTTCTATTGCAGCTTTGTCTGTCATGCGATCAATTTCAATATGGAATACAGTTTGCTCAGTACTAGCCTGCTCCACAGTGCCCAATTTAAAAAAGTCCGTGATGTCGTTTTTATCGTTACGGAGCGTTTGCAATGGGTAATGCAGTAACAAATGCGCCGTGATAGATTGGCGGCTCAGCGCCATTCGCACAGAGTCCACCAAAAACGGACTGTCTTTCACTACGATTTCAACAATAGTGTGCTTAGACTCCCAGCCGTGTTTAGCGATTTCTGGATTGAATACGCGTATTAGTGCTTTTGCATCCGTGTGCCCATTAAAGCTTTGCCATAAGCTCAATGCAGCGCCATATAAATCGCTGTCATTACGACCAAACAAATCTTCGTGGGACATATTGCCATACAGAGTGTTGGCAAATTTTTCGACCAGTTCGACCTGATCTTTGACTTTAGTACGAATAAGTTTACTTACATTTTGTAGTAGTACAGAAGGTTGACCGTCTATCAGTGCCATTTTTGTATCCTTTTTTGAAACCTCAGCCTACTTGGACCGGGTTTACTTACATACAGAGCGTGTCAGGTGCGAAGTTTATTGAGTATTGACGGGCTTTTCGAGCTTTATTTATGTCTTTGCAACTGGTTGTACCAGAATAAAAATAGCTGATTTGACAAGTTATTCATCCGCTGTAAATAGAAAATGGCCTTACGGCCATTTTCTTGGTTAAACATGCTGTTTTTTTGCTAGGTAGCGACTAGTTATTTTTTCGCCAAAAAAAGGCGGCCAGTGCAGGCAATACCAAAACTGCACCCAACATATTCACTAAAAACATAAAGGTCAGCAGTATGCCCATATCGACCTGGAATTTCAGCGCCGAGAATACCCAGGTACTGACCCCTATCGCCAAAGTAATACCGGTGAAGAGTACGGCGCTACCGGTTTCTTTTAATGCCGTGAAATAAGCCTGACGCAGCGGCGTACCATCACGCAGCAATTGCGTCATATTCGACAGTATATAAATACCGTAGTCGACACCTATACCCACCCCCAGCGCTATCACGGGTAAAGTGGATACTGTTAAACCAATTTCCAGTTTGGTCATCAAAGCAGTCGCTAGAATAGACACCACATAAAGTGGCACTATAACGGCCACAGTCGCCTTCACTGAACGGAAGCTAATTAAACACAGCACTATCACAGCACCATAGACATACCACATCATTGGCGTTTGCGCAGCGTCTACTGCTTCGTTCGTGGCAGCCATCACACCCACTGGGCCTGAAGCTAATTTAAATTTCACTTCATCTGTGCTGAGTTCTGCACCGGCTTTTTTCGCAGCTGCCACCACAGTTTCTATAGTCTCAGCTTTATGGTCGTTTAAGAACAAGATCACCGGCATTACCGAACAATCACTGTTTAATAAACCTGTGCTGGTTTCTACCCGACTGGATGATTGCACCAAGCTTTCTGTGGTACGAGGCAAGACTTTCCACTTCACATTGCCTTCGTTAAAAGCGGCATTTATGGTTTTGGAGACAGAGGCCAAAGATACAGCGGACTGCACACCAGGCACGTTTTCCATTTGCCATTGGAACTGGTCGATACGATTCATTACATCATGGAAAGTACAGCCATTGGCTGGTGTTTCTACCATGACATTGATGTAATCCACTGAAATGGCGTATCTGTCAGTGATTAAGAATGTATCCTGGTTGTACACCGAATCCTCGTGTAAGGCTGGAGCGCCAGGGTGCAAATCACCAATTTTCAGATAAGCACTTTGTTGCCAACCTAACGCGAACAACGCAGCAGTGGCTATTAAAATCACTACAGCATATTTAGGAGTGGCAAAAGCGGACAAGCTATACCAGAACTTTTCAATACGTGGATGAGGTGTCTGTACTTTTTGCTTGTACTTATCGCTGAATTTCACATAAGACATCAGTACAGGCAATAAAATCAGGTTGGTCAGGATAATAATACCGACACCTAAACTGGCAGTAATAGCTAGCTCACGAATAACACCAATCTCAATAATAAGCAGCGTGATAAAACCCACTGTGTCGGATAAGAGCGCTATACCACCAGGGATCAGTAGCTTGCGGAAGCTGGCCTGAGCTGCTGTTTTAGCGTCCATACCCAAAGCAACATTTTTACCAGTAGCATTGATCATCTGTACGCCATGGCTTACCCCTATGGCAAACACCAGAAATGGTACAAGAATCGACATGGGGTCAATACCAAAACCCAATACAGTCAACATACCCATTTGCCAGATCACAGCTATTAAAGAACAAGCAATTGGCAGCAAAGTCAGCATCACTGAGCCGCTGAACAGGTACACCATAACGGCAGTAATCACTATAGCCACTGCAAAAAACGCTAAAACGCCTTTGGCACCGTCCGCGACATCACCCACCATTTTGGCAAAGCCGATAATATGAACGCTCAGGTTTTCGTTTTGATACTGGCCTCGTACCTGTTGTTCCAGCTCCGCTGCAAATTTAATGGTATCGAGCTTTTGCTGGGTTTCAGGATCCACTTCTAACAGTTGAGCTGTCACCATGGCACAGCTAAAATCGTCAGCCACCATACGCCCGACAATACCGGCTTTTTCGACGTTGGATTTGACCACAGCCAACCCCTCTGGTGTAGGAGCAAACTCAGCAGGGATCACAGGACCACCGGCAAAGCCATCTTCAACGACCTCAACAAAACGGGTGCTTGGACTATACAGAGATTTCACCAGACTACGGTCGACACCAGGCAGGTAATAAATTTGGTCATGAATTTTTTTGAACGAGGCAAAAAAATCCGGATTAAAAATATTGCCTTTGGCATCACAAACCGACACCAGAATATTATTGGCGCCACCAAAGTCCTTGGCATGCTTCATGTAGGTTTGCATGTATTCGTGCTGCAATGGGATATTTTTTGTAAAAGCAGCGTCCAGCTTTATTTGGCTGGCTTTAAATAATAAAAATAAAGTAGCGAGTACAAAAAGTACGATGACAGCCATACGATGACGGAATAACACCGTCTCGCAGCTGGTTACAATTCGATTCAGACTCATGTTATTCCGGCTTCTTGATTGCTAAGGTTCGAATTCCAGCTTCGGTCACTACTACCAGCTGATCCTTGACTGCGACGGCATTCAAAATGGCTTTGCTATCCTGAGTTGGCACTGAGGTAAAACTTACACCATCATCCTGACTGGCTAACAAAGTACCAGCGTTTCCAGTCAGATAAACATGACCAGACTGATCCGTCAGCGCACTGTTTAATGTGGCCGTTTGAGCCAGTTGCACTTGCTGCCAGCTTTGGCCTAAGTCAGTGCTTCTGAATACGTGACCGCGCAAACCCGCTGCAATCAGGGTATTCTTTGCTGTCATAGTTAAACCAAACAAAGAACCATTATAAAATTCTGTATGTCGGGTCCAGCTTTTACCAAAATCGGCACTAGTAGCAAAAAAGCCTGCTTCACCAATCAGATACAGCACATTATTGTGCTGATAAATCCGGTTGAAGTGCGGCAATACCGAAGCTCGCTCTTCAAGGTAAGCATCAGGATCTGATTCTTGCAGCTCTTTTAAATACTCCTGATCCTCGCTCTCAACCAGCTCAAGATGAAATTCATCTACCCAGGTTTTTCCACCGTCTACAGTGCGGAAAAACATACCATAAGCGCCCAAGGCTATACCGTTGTTGGCATCAGAAAACAAAATATCAAATAGAGGCTTGTCAGTTTCAGGCTTAAATTGCTGTAACTGCCAACTTTGACCTCCGTCTTGTGTCGCAATAATAGTGGCGTCATGCCCTACTGCCCAACCATGTTTTTCATCAGAGAAATAGACTGAGGTCAACAGACTTTGGACAGGAGTCTGGATTTGCGTCCAGCTGGAACTGTCCTTACTGACTAAAAGATGACCACGATCGCCAACAGCAACATAAAGTTGGTCCTGGACACGGATTAAATCGGTCAGTATGGCTTTGTCCGCCAAAGGCATCAGATAAGATGGCGTCGGCAAAGTTGCAGGCTCAGCCTGAATTTGAGTTGTCAGCACTAAAGCTGCAACAGAGGATAAAAGTTTGAACTTCATTAGAGTTTTCACTCAGCTTCAATTTAGAAACAAAAACGGTTGGCATCAAGCCAACCGTTTAGTAGATGTCGACAGATTAACGGGTACCTTCACGGCGCAGCGCCGCAGGCGTAAAGTCATTGTCTGTTAACGGCACAGAGAAGTCATACATCTTGTCTTCGTTGTCCAAACCAATCGCGATATAACGGCGAGTGTTCAGATCGTGGAAAACTTCCAGCGTACTCCAGTGTGTTGGTACTTCGTAGTAGTTAAGACCATGAGCCACAGCAACGCGATACAACTCGCCTCTGTTGTCATACAAGTCAGCTACATGGATTTGCCAGCTATCTTCATCAATAAAAAACACACGTTTGCCATACACATGGCTGGTACCACTTTTCAGGTTAGCTTCAACAACCCAGACGCGGTGTTTTTCCCAGCGCACGTAGTCTGGATTAATGTGACCTGGTTTCACCAGATCCGCATATTTCACGTCTTTGCTGTGCAGTTTGTAGCTGTTGTAAGGAATGAACAGCTCTTGCTTACCAACTAACTTCCAGTCATAGCGATTTGGTGAACCGTTAAACATATCGAAGTCGTCTGTAGTACGCAGACCATCAGAGGCTGTACCTGGGGCATCATAAGCTACGTTTGGCGCCCGACGAACACGGCGTTGACCAGTGTTGTAGGTCCATGCCTGACGAGGAGTCTTCACCTGGTCCATAGTCTCATGCACTAACAGCGCAGTACCGGCCAAGCGGGCAGGAGTAGTCACAGCTTGTTTAAAACGGAACAGAATATTTTCTTTCTGTAAGGCCTCTACTGTGGCATCAGGTGCTGAATATTTGAACATAATTTGTTCATCAAAACCTATGGTCACGAAGTCACCTGAAGCCGTCGGAGCAACCTGGCCACCATTACGACTGGCTGCTACACCGCGAAACCGCAGGGTATGGTTCCAAATAGCTTCCAAACCGTTTGATGGGATAGGAAATGGAATACCGATCGCAGCGTTGACTATACCGTTACCGCCTTCAACCAATTCGGCTTTTCCAGCGATTTTCTTTGTCGCATCGTAAACATACTGTGGATAAGAAGCGGTACGACGAGTCTGGTATACATTCATTTTGTAGCTGTCTGGATAAGCTTCAAACAGCTTAATCTGACCTGGACTTAACATGTTCTTGTATTGAGCCAGGTTAGATTTATCGATAGTAAACAATACTTTGTCACCAGAAAATGGATCCGGATGGTGATCACCAGGTTTGTAACCCGCTGGAGCAGATTTGATACCACCTTCCCATGCTGGAATACTGCCATCGGCATTACCGGCTTTTTCTGCGCCAAGCGGCGTTAAATCAGCACCCAAACGGGCCACCTGATCAGGAGTTAACTTCGCAATAGCACCACAACTAACAACAAGTGCAATAGTGGATGCAATCAGGGTGAGTTTTTTCATAATGGTTCTCGCCTCGTCCCTTAAATAGAGTATTTAATGTTAAAAGATACAAAATCACGGTCTGCTGTATTGTTTGTTGTACCTACACCACCCCAGAAGGCGTTGTAAGAAAACTCAGACGACCAGCGGTTCAGATAATCAAAAGCAACGGTGTAACCCACTGACTTTTTGTCTTTAGAGAACATAAACAGTGGATCAGGTGTAATACCGTTCACGTCATGTGAAAACACTACACGATGCGACATATTGACCCCAGCGAACACGTCGTTGAAATCTGCTTTAGCTAATAAACGGTAACCCCAGGCAGACGCTGTTGGGAAAGGGTTGGTTTCTGCACCATTGGACACGCCAGTGTGCAGACCATCCTTATTCACTAGCTGTCCATTCAGAGTGCCTAACAATGGACCACCGCTGCGGTCAGTATTAGGACCGTTTAAACGCAATACAGATTGGTCCGGCATATCATTAATTTTGATACCACCGACTTCAGCCAACATGCTCAAGTTATCAATCAGACCTAAAGGCCCAAATAAATGGGTGACAGTGATCTGAGCCTGTGTGGTATCAGACAGGATAAAACCTTGTGCGAATTCACCAGAGCCAACTTTTTTACCTGTGTAGCGGCCAATTTGACTAATACCAGCTAAATCAGGACGAATACCTGCGTTAGCCAGCTGTTCAGGCATACCGGCGTAAAGGATCTCTACGTCATCAATTTGCAGCGGTTCATCCTGACGGAAAGCGAATTCACCGGCCACTGAAGTTCCATCAACTGTCGTATTGAAACTAAAACCATACAGCTTGATATCTTCTGGATACTGGATCAAACCTTTAGACAAGGCTTCCAGGTTATACACATTGTCCTTGGTGATATTACCAGCGTTTTGCGCTAAGTAAGCTAAGTCGCGCTGCACAGCTGGTGTCGTGAAGTTTGAAGCAATACCAGAGATTAGTGGAGTACGGCTGTGGTAATTCATATGGTACAGCGCAAGCTCAGTATCATTCAGCTCTGAGGCGAAGTACTCGAATTTAATACCATATTGGCCACCATCTTCTGGTTCAATCTCACCTGCAGCTCCGGCTGGGCGCAGAGTGACTTTAGTTGGGTAAGCCAAATAGGACGAAGACAATTGTCCTAACTGAGCCTGAGCTGCAGCTTTTTGCGCGGCGCTAGCATTAGGGTTTTGCAAAACGCCAAATAAAGCTGCGGCACTTTTACTGATGCCGTTTAACCCACCTAATAAGGTTGATAAATCAATATCCGGGTTACCGGCAAAACCAAGTTGAATATTTTGGCTGTAACCACCTTCACCAGCGAAATCGTTGGTTGAGAAGTAGGTGCCAGGCACAGGCAGATAACTGTTTTTCCATTCGTATTGATAAAAGACTTCAGCGGTCAGGTTTTCTGTAACACCTAAAGACGCCCATGCCATACCCACAGGTATAAAAGCTTCTTTTAAGTCAGCACCAGGACTACGTAATACGCCTACATCAACTGGAGTAATATTGATACCGTGAGGGATAAAGGTACTTTCACCCCAACTTAATACCTGGTTACCAACACGAACAGACAGAGGATTTTCGCCATCGTTTAACGCGAAATTGCCATACACATAAGCGTCCAGTAAGCGAACGTCACGACAGGCTAAATCACGGGCATCATCATCGGCACAAGGGTCTACTCTATTGCCTGACACTGGATTAGTGTAGGCAGTGTCGTTGTCCATTAAGGCAGAATCATAGAAGTAAGTAAAACGACCGAAAAAGCCAAAATCGCCCTTGGCTATCGATAACTCATGTGTACCGCGGAATACTTCAGAAAACATATCCCCACGATCATAGTTCAGGTTACCTGCATCACCATTGCTGGAATAAGCTCCAGGCTGTGACCAGATCTGCGAAGGCGTGTAGATAATTTGGTTAGTGCCGGCATTGTAACCAGTCCAGTTGAAACGTGGATGGTTGACCTTACTGATGGTATCCCAGTTCCGGTCTTCAGCACGCCAGCTGGCGCCGTAAGAAAAGGTCGAGTCAAATACAATTTCTACATCATCAAAATTAAAGGTAGCGGCCTGAGCACTGGTGGCCGACAAGGCCAATAATGCAGAAGCAACACCCAGAGCTAAAGTACTTCTGGCGAAGGCACCTGGCTTAGTATTCATTCGTTATCTCCCCCCCTGTCCCTGCAGGTATTTTGTTATTTTTTATTTTGAGCCAACCAACTGCTCGGAGGTCAGCTTGTATCAAAGAAATCATTACATCATTTTGATCAGGGCGCAAGGCTTGCGATCTGTCAAATATGTTGATTTTTATTCAGTTTTTTCCCTTTGCCACCTGTTATCCACTCTGCATTTACCGAATCCGGTTTGACCAGATGAATAAAGATCAGCTAACTAAATGAAAATAATAGCTAAAGTGGCAGATTTTGCTCACATTGTTTTAAGTTAGCGTTTTAAGTAATAACTCTAATTTATTTTTTCTAAACGACTGAACTTGCCCTGATCGGTTAAAGTTAATACAAAGCGTGCATTGACTCCGGCATGGCCGATGTAAGGCCTAAAATGCCTCAGAGGCAATTGCACTGTCTGACCATTATCAGCTTGCACTACAACGTCAGTGTACAATCCCTGATAAAAGGCCAAACATTGCTCAACATCCAGTACCAGCCTGAATTTATACTGTCGCATATCAGCTTAAACTCTTGCTCACTTTTTCATACAAATCATTACTTAAGTCTTTTGCCAGCATGCTTTGCAATACAGCTTTGAGCTGTTGTTGCCTGGCAGGTTGATAACGTTTCCAGGACAAGAGTGGTGTCACCAAGCGTGAAGCAACCTGAGGATTAATGCCATCCATTTTCAGCACTACATCAGCTAATACTTGATAACCCCGACCATCATCAGAGTGAAACATGGCTGGATTCTGCTGATAAAAAGCGCCAAATACAGCACGGACCCTATTAGGATTCTGCCAGCTGAATTGCGGATGTGCCGTCAGTTGCTCTAATGTGGCAAATACCGACACCTGAGGGTAAGACGCGGATAAGTTAAACCATTTATCCAATACCAACACATCGGTATTCCAGCGCTGCTCAAAGGCACTCATCAGCTCTGCAAACAGCGGGTGTGAGGCACTGCGACAAGAGCGCAATACGGCTAACTGATCGGTCATATTGTCGCTGTGCTCGAACTGTCGACGTAACAAAGCGTCATTGCCCGGAGCGCAAGCCAGGTAATGTAAACAAACAGAGCGTAAAGCTCGTTTGGCAACCTGTTGCTCCTGGTAGTGATAGGCTTCGGTTTGCAACGACTGATAACAAAGCTGCCACTGCTCCGCCAATTTTGCCGTCAGTTGTTGCGTAAAGCTCTGCAATGCCAATACCAGCTCCTGCACCGGGATTTCGTCAAACTGTTCTGCCACCATGTCGTAGGCCGGCACTGTCAGTAATTCGGCGGTAAAGGCTAAGTCATCCAAAGGTTGAATTAATAACTGGTGATAAAATTGCAGTAACGCAGCAGGTAACTGATAGTCCGCACCAGAATTTTTTGCTTCAATAGCGGCTTTGACCTGAAGTTGCCACAGTTGCTGTATGGCATCCCAACGCGCAACACCGTCTTTAGCATCACGAGCTATTTGCAGTAATTCATCCAGACTGTACTGGTACTGTAATTTCACTGGCGCTGAAAAATCAGCCAACAATACAGGCACAGGTTTCTGCGCTGCAGCAAAACTGAATTCCTGTTGCGCCTCTGTCATTTCTAACAGATAGCTATGACTGGTGCCTTCAAGCAACAATTCTAGCCGTATCGGTAATAACAAAGGTTGCTTTTCTGACTGATCGGCAGTTGCAGGTGTTTGCTGTTGCATCAACAGCTTAAATTCACGTTTCTTCGCATCAAACTGGCTGTACACTTTTAATTCGGGTGTGCCTGATTGCTGATACCAACGCCGGAACAATGTTAAGTCACGACCATTCGCATCCTGCATCGCATTGACAAAGTCATCGCAGGTAACAGCCTGACCGTCATGGCGTTTAAAATACAGATCCATACCTGCTCTGAAACCGTCCTGGCCTAACAAGGTGTGCAGCATACGAATCACTTCAGCGCCTTTATCGTAGACTGTGACTGTGTAGAAGTTATTCATTTCCAGCACTTGTTCCGGGCGTATAGGATGCGCCATGGGGCCTGCGTCTTCGGCGAACTGGGCAGTGCGGATGGTTTTGACCGCATCAATTCTATTGAGGGTTGCTGAGCCCATGTCCGCGCTGAATTGCTGGTCTCGAAAAACAGTTAAGCCTTCTTTTAGACTCAACTGAAACCAGTCACGACACGTCACTCTGTTGCCAGTCCAGTTGTGGAAATACTCGTGACCAATAATAGATTCGATATTAAAAAAATCAGTGTCAGTGGCTGAAGCCTGATCGGCCAGCACATATTTGCTGTTAAAGACATTTAAACCTTTGTTTTCCATGGCGCCCATATTAAAAAAGTCGACGGCAACCACCATGTAAATGTCGAGATCATACTCCAGTCCAAAAGTCTGTTCGTCCCACAACATGGCACGTTTTAGCGACTCCAACGCAAATTGTGCCCGGTTTTTATTGCCTTTATCGACATAAAATTCCAGCGCCACTTCACGGCCAGAGCCCGTGGTGTAACTGCCTTTTAAGCAATCAAAGTCCCCTGCCACCAAAGCAAATAAATAGCTTGGTTTTGGAAATGGGTCGACCCAGGTGACGTGACGACGGCCATCGGGCAGCAGCTTTGAACTCACCAGATTGCCGTTGCTCAAAAGTGCTGGGTAAGCCTTATCGTCAGCAATAATATGAGTGGTAAAACGAGCTAATACATCAGGTCTGTCGAGGTAATAACTGATGCGGCGAAAACCTTCGGCTTCACACTGAGTGCAATAAGCGCCATTGGACAAATATAAGCCTTCCAGAGCAGTGTTCGCTTTTGGATTCAATTCAATTTTAAGTTCAAGCTGCGCTTTGGCCGGCATACCCGGCAGGATCAGCTGCTCAGAAGTGAGTTGATACGCATCAGCCTTGACTACCTCACCATCGACAGATACGGCTAACAGCTTCAATTCTTGTCCATCTAAAACTAAAGTACCAGCTTTGCCATCTGCAGACTCTAATTGGTAGACAGCAGTAAGCAGTGTCGCTTGTGGGTCAAGTTCAAACCTCAGATCGACGTCGGTAATAGTAAATTCTGGTGCTTTATAATCACTTAACTTCTTTGCCTGACGGCTGCTACTCTGGCTCATCACAAACTCTCTCTTCTGGTTAATGCTCAGGTCGAAAACTGTGCTGCTGAATGTCCGACCTACACTAGTTCCTGTGTATAGTTACAATACAGATCTCTACCGCTGCGACACCCCATCCTTGTCTTGACAAAAAATGCCCAGAACAATTTTATCAACGCATAGCTTTGCCGCTGCACTGTGAGTACCTTGGATAACTACACATAAAACAAGGCCAGTTCAAAAACTGGCCTTCCTTTTAAATTATTTACCTTGAACGGCCGCTGCAATTGGCGTATCCGGCGGAGTCAGCTTTAATACCTTAATCCCCATATAGGCATAAATCACAGCTAAAACCGGGTTGATCAGATTAAAAAATGCGTACATGGCATAGTCCAATGGACTCACGTTTAGCACCCCATGCATATAAGCGCCACATGTATTCCATGGGATCAGCGGGCTGGTAATAGTGCCGCCATCCTCCAAAGTACGGGACAAGTTCACCGGAGCTAAACCACGACGCTCATATTCTTCTTTAAACATGCGCCCAGGCATCACTATTGCCATATACTGGTCTGCCGTCAGGATGTTAGTGGCAATGCAAGTTGCTATAGTACTGGTAATTAAAGAGCCTGTACTGTGTGCTTTATGCAGGATAGCCTCAACAAATTTGCGCAGTAAACCCACATGTTCAAGCACAGCGCCAAACATCATGGCAGAAAATATCAACCAACAAGTATTGAGCATTTTCACCATACCGCCGCCATTGAGTAACTTATCGAGCTCAGCATTTTGGGTTTCAATGACAAAACCTCCATGCAGCGTACTCCACACCACTTTTAAAGTAGCCAACACTGTGTTTAAAGCAGGATCAGCCATCTTGGCAACAAGTTCTGGTTGGAATAACACAGCCCAAACGCCACCCAATAAAGCGCCAATAAATACAGTTGGAAAAGCCGGCACTTTTTTTACAGCCATAGCCATCAGCACAGCAAGTGGAACCAACATCATTGGACTAATATTAAAATGTTGCAACAAGGCCTCACTGATAGCCCGGATCTGAGAATCATCTGCTGCTACGTCTGCGTTGAATCCCATTACCGCAAAAATAATTAAGGCTAATGCAAGGCTCGGGATAGTAGTCCAGGTCATATGGCGGATATGTTCAAACAAATTAGACCCTGCAACCGCTGGTGCTAAATTTGTGGTTTCACTGACAGGTGACATTTTATCGCCAAAGTAGGCGCCTGAAACTATAGCCCCTGCTGTAACGGCCGTAGACATGCCTAGTCCGGACGCTACACCTATAAGTGCAACACCTATAGTAGCGGCTGTGGTCCAGCTACTACCGATGCTTAAAGCAACCACAGCACATAATAAACAGCTAGCCGCATAAAACCAGGATGGGTCTAATAACTGCAAACCATAATAAATCAGTGAAGGTACTGTACCAGCCAACAGCCAGGTTCCAATTAATGCGCCTACAGAAAATAGGATCAATAAAGCACCTAAAGACAAGGAAATGCCTTTGACCATGGCCTGTTCAATATCTGCCCAACTGTAGCCATTTTTCAAGCCTATAATCACGCCAACGAAAGCGGCCACAAACAAAGCGATTTGGTTAGCGCCGTAGGATGAATCGCTGCCGTACAGATAAACCGACAAGCTTAATAACACAACCAGTACTATCAGCGGAATACTGGCATCTAAGAAGGTCGGGGCCTTGATCTGGCGTGTTACTGGTAGTTGTTCCATGATTCTGTTCTCATCACGATTGGTTAACACCAATTCTGTTGTTATAAAAAGGGGTCAGAGTCAATAAACGACCTCGGCCATTTATTGACTCTGACCCCTTAGCTTTACTTATTCTGCGCGTTTTGCCAAATGGCCAAGACTTAACATATCTGCAGTGATCTGAGCTGTTTCTTCTAATAGAGGATCCAACTTCTCCAACACTTCAGGTAATTCCTCAAGATCTTTCACCACAGGCAGCTTCAGTCTGGTTAAACGTTCATTGACACGTTTTAAATCCCGGGCTGTGTTTTCGTCTTTTTTCTTCAGACGTTCCTGCTCGTTTAATGAAATAGTCTTTTCGTCTTTTTCTTTGTTGTACAGCGCTATGTCGTCCATCAGATATTTGTATTCAGTTTCTTTACTGAAACGTTCCTGATGTTTTTGCTGTAACACTGGCAACGCCTTTTTAATATCGTCTGAAGCGCTGTACTGAGCTGCAGGAATACTATCCCACGGCAAAGCGTTTTCTTCTTTGCTTTCGCCCCACTCGCCCGGTTCTATAGGCGATGGAAATAAGATATCCGGTATCACGCCTTTGTGCTGAGTGCTGCCACCATCAATACGGTAAAACTTAGCGATAGTAAACTGGACTGATCCCAACGATTCTTCGAACATATCATACACCCGGCCTAAACCACGGTGCTGTTGCACTGTACCTTTACCAAAGGTGTGCTCGCCTACAATTAATGCGCGACCGTAATCCTGCATAGCTGCAGCAAAAATTTCTGAGGCTGAGGCACTGTAGCGGTCAACCATTACAGTCAAAGGGCCATCATAAAACACGCTTCCGTCCTGGTCCTGACTAATACTGATGCGATTACCTGCTTCACGAATTTGCACTACCGGACCTTTGTCAATAAACAAACCCGTTAAAGTCACAGCTTCAGGTAAAGATCCACCGCCATTACCCCGTAAATCTACAATAATGCCGTCAACGTTTTGCTGCTTTAAGCTGGCGATCTCTTTTTTCACGTCTTCAGTCAGGTTGTTGTAAAAACTAGGAATGTTAATAACACCAATCTTTTTACCTAGAGGGCTTAACTTAGGTTCCAATACTTCAGCTTTGGCCGCCCTATCCTCTAAACGGATTTTATCCCGCACGATAGAGATTTGGGTCGGCATACCTTTGGAAGCATCGCCACCTACTAAAACCTGAAGACGAACAGTGGATCCTTTAGGGCCTTTGATCAAATCAACCACATCATCAAGACGCCAGCCGACCACATCAACAAATTCCTCATCACCTTGCGCAACGCCAATGATTTTATCTTTGGGTTTGATCTTTTTAGTCATATCCGCCGGACCACCTGGGACCAGACTCATAATGACTGTGAAATCGTCATCGCTTTGCAGTACAGCACCAATACCTTCCAATGACAGGTTCATTTCCTGTTGGAAGCGCTCAGCATTGCGAGGAGACAAATAGGACGTATGAGCTTCGATGCTGCGAGCGTAAGAATTCATAACCACCTGGAACACGTCTTCACTTTCTGTCTGCAACAGACGTTTTTTCGCGTTTTCGTAGCGTTTCTTCAATAACTTGGTAGTTTCTTCAGCTGTTTTACCTGCTAATTTCAGGTTCAGCGCATCAAACTTGACTTTTTGCCGCCACAGCTCGTTTAACTGAGCCAAATCGGCAGCCCAAGGCGCATCTTCCCGCTCAAACTGATAGCTATCTTTTTCTGTAAAATCAAAAGGTTTATTCAGTAAGCTAATCGCATAGTCATAACGCTCCAAACGGCGCGTCATGCTTAAGTTGAACATTTGATAGGCGAAATCGAACTGGCCTTTAGCCAAAGCGTTATCGAACTCGTTGCGATATTTTTCAAAACCTTCAACGTCAGACTTGAGTAACACGTTCCTGAAAAAATCCAGGCTTTTTAAATAGCGGTCAAAGACTTTTGACGACAATTCATCGTCTATACGCAAGCCCAGGTAATGCTCACGGGTAAAGAAATTGGTAACTCGTTTACTGGCTGTTGCATGCTGTGGTTCCTGCGCCAGATTAGGTACAGGAGAAATAACAGGAGCAGCGACGCTGCTACCTATAACCAGAAAAAACGCCGCTAAGCTGGAAATTTTTTTCATTGAACACTCGTCTCTGTTAAGCCTGGAACAGCTTGTCCCCTTGGGTTTTGATCACCATGCCCGAGGCAAGCTGCACCACAACATCATTTTTGACTACTTCAAGCACTGTTGCAGGCACTGGTTTCAGCCCAACTTTTAGCTGCACTGCACTACCTACTTTTAATGTGGCTGTATTTAATGCAATAAGTTCAACTGCTTGCTCTTGAACCACTTTTTCCGTGGTCTGAGGCTTAGAGTTCAATCTAGCCGCTTTAGCTGCCACATTCGCTTTATTTGGTGCAGTTTTTTTGTAAGCAGCTTTGTCTGCCTGAACAGTTTTAGCTTGTTCTTTTTGTTGTTCTTTGTGCTTGGCACGTTCAGCCGCTGCTTTCGCTTTACGTTGTTCTGCTGCTTTTGCTTTACTTTGTTCCAAAGTCTCTGCTGCGTGAACTGCCTGTTGCTCGTCGATCAGATCGCCTGGCTGACCGTCTAAATCAACACGGGCTACACCCACTTTGACACAGGCCAGATAACGCCAGCTGGACGTGTACAAACGTAAGGCATGTCGAATTTGTGTTTTGCTGATGCCATCTTCTTCAGACAACCGCTGCGCTAAGTCCTGAAAAATACCTATTTTCAGAGGTTTAGCTTCACCGCTTTGGCTAAAACATAGAGGAAACTTTTCGCTAAGTTCGGCGAGGATTTGTTTCACATCTTTGCCTGCTGGTTGAGCTTGAATTTGTTCAGTTGGGGTTGTCATCAAAATTACTCTTCTTCATCAGCGGCATCATCTAGCTTGATGCCTTCTTCTAATTGGTTATTAACGTAACAGATAGCCCAATCGACCAGTTCATCTTCGTCCGCTTCTAACAAAACCAAACTACCTCGTAGTTCGTTCCATAGAGCATGGAGTAAGTGGTCTATTTCGGCTGGTAAAATATCATCTGGAAAACGGCGCCAGACTGAATGGTAAATAGTGTTGATCCGATCCGCCACTATCTCTTCTTCACCTTCCCAGTCACCGACATCGGCAACCTGGAATAAATAATCCTGAATATTGACTAAATCTTTCATAAAGCCCGGGCCAGATGCTGTTCAAACAGCTCGACTAAACCAGCGAGACCTTGTTGATCGTCTGAATCAAAACGAGCCAGACTCGGGCTATCAATATCCAGCACAGCTATAATCTTGCCATTGTGCCGCACTGGCAACACAATTTCTGAATTACTGGCTGCATCACAAGCGATATGCCCAGGGAATTCGTGTACATCTTTGACCAGCTGGATTTCACCAGTAGCGACTGCTGTACCACAGACGCCTTTACCTATTGGGATCCGCACACAAGCTACTTTACCCTGAAATGGTCCCAAAACTAAAACATCATCTCTTAAAATATAAAAGCCTGACCAATTCAGATCAGGCATTTCATTAAAGAGCAACGCACTCAAATTTGCCATATTGGCAATCAGGTCAGTTTCGTCTTCGATCAGAGACTGAGCTTGCTGTTGCAGCAGCTGATAAAATTCTGATTTTTGCTCACGCATGAAATATAGGTTCTACCATAACTACGAAGGTCCCTACATTACTTGTTTTGTCGCAAAATTTAAACCTCTGCTACAAAAAGATTTAGCCTCTTCTGTTCAACAAATAATCAATGGCTGTTCATTTCAAACTCAACTGACACTTCAGCTCTGATATCGGTCTGACCAAAGCTGACTTCAGCACCATCCGCCATAGCACGGGCCAACTTCATCACTGGAGCAGGAGCATAACCTTGTTCATTAATTTTTTGTGCTAAACCCAGAGTCAAACCATTAGCTTTTGCTAACAATACAGCTTTAGTTTTGGCATGAGCAAAGGCTTGTTGTAAGGCTTTTTGATAGAGCTCATCCGATCCGCTAACTAAAAATTCCGCCTGGTTCATCTGAGTAACGCCTAAATCTGCCGCTTGCTGCAACACCGTGCTGTAGAGCGCTAAATCATCTAAAGATACCACTATGTCACGGCTGACCTGATAACGTTGTGGTAGCTTACGTTCAGGGTCATGCTGGTAATCAGGTTGAATACGCAAAGGCGCATTATTCAGTTGGTCTTCTTTGACCCCAAGCTTACGCAAAGCTTTCGTCAAAGCTGCAACTTGCTCGTCAACCTGCTGTTTTGCATCTGTTACTTTTTCTGAAGTCTGCTGAATTTGCATACTTAACCGCACAGCGTCAGGTTTGGCTTGTATCACGGCAGAGCCTGAGACAGTGACAGTTTTCACTGCTGGACTATCGGCTAACGCGACAAAACTCAGGCTACACACCAACAGCGCTACTAATTGTGTTCTCATTTCTATGTCCTGTTTAATAACTTCACTACAGACTAGCCTGCCTTGCTGAACGCCCACTGAAAAACTAGTTGAGCTTCAGCACCTTATCAACAGCCGACTGAGTTAATGGATGATAACCAGGCCTGGCTTTCTGATAAACAGTCTTGGCCCAGCTCAGTGTTTTCGGACTTTGACTAAGTTGTTGATACAAAGGCACAACAAACTTGCGTCGCCCTACTCTGATTAAAAACTGCTCCAGTGCAGGCAGAGCTTGCGAATAGTCTTTTGCCAGCGCAACTTTAAACCAGGCTGTTGCGACTTCCGCATTTTGACTTTGGCTCAAACCAAAGCCCTGATCCAGCTGTTGCAGCTGAGCATTATCGACGATAGCAGCCAATTGACCGATAAAATGTAACCAATGGTGAATACTCCAGCTGTTTGTCTGCAAATCAGCCAGCTTACCGGTTTTTTGCCACAACTCCCTTTGTTGATCCACTTGTTTGAAAGCATCTGACGAGGGCGCAACAAAAGTACTGGCGAGCCCTGGCTGATACAGCCATTCCAACACTTCGCCCATAGAGACTATATCCGGGTCATTCAGCAGGGTTTTGCGCATAAAACGCAGGAATTTTTCGGTATCCATGCTTTGAAACGCAAAAGTTTGAAAGTAACTTCTTAAAAAGGCGTCAAAGGTTTCACGGCCAAAACGTTGCTCTAAAAACTGCAGGAATAACATGCCTTTGACATAGGGCACCTGACTAAACGCCTCGTCTGGGTCACGGCCTGTGTAGTCTGTGACTAACATGGTATCTTTTGGCTCCAGCTGGTCCAGATCATTTTCTAAGTCCTGCACTGAGAGCTGTCGCTCCAACAAGGCACGTTCAGGCCCGTACACCTGCTCCATAATGCGGTTTTCAACATAATTGGTAAAACCTTCGTTCAGCCACAGCTCGTGCCAGCTGCTGTTGGTCACTAAATTGCCGGACCAGGAATGTGCCAGCTCATGTGCTATTAAACTCACCAGGCTTTTATCGCCAGCTATGACAGTAGGAGTAATAAAAGACAAACGTGGATTTTCCATACCACCAAAAGGAAAACTGGCCGGTAAAATCAGCAAATCATAACGACCCCATGGGTAGTCGCCATACATAGCGCTTGCCACCTGCATCATTTGCTCTGTATCAGAAAACTCATCGACTGCTTTATCCAGCCAGACTTTTTCGGCATAAACGCCGGTGCGCTCTGACATGGCCTTAAATTCTAAATCCCCTATCGCCAGCGCAATCAGATAGGCAGGAATGGCCTGAGGCATACGGAAAAAATAATCGCCGTCTTTGTCGGTATTGGCGCTGTTATCAGCGCCCATCACGGCCAACAGCTGTTTAGGGGTATGAATACGAGCCTGATAATTCAGCCGCACTGCTGGAGTGTCCTGCAAGGGGATCCAGCTGCGCGCATGAATAGACTGAGACTGGCTGTACATAAAAGGCTGTTGCTTTTCGCTGGTTTGCTCTTTAGTCAGCCACTGCAGCCCTGAAGCTTGCGGGCTGGTGTGGTAATAAATGCGGACCTTGGGAAGTTGGGATGGAAACTCAATCCTCAGCGCTTGTCCATGAGTAGATGAAACCTCTCCTAAGCTGTGACTTAGCTTCACCCAACGACCATCAGCAGATTGCCCCATGATTTTTTCAATACTCAGATCGCGACTATCCAAAACCAGCTCGCGCACATCCGGATGGTGCCAGTCTAGTTGCAACTCGACAAAACCTGAGAGTCGCTGTTTATCAAAATCAGCAGTTAAATCTAAGCTAAGTTGCGGGTGACTGACGAAGGCAAAGTTGCTGAAACTATGGGGATCAGCGGCCTGAGCTTTGGCAGCAAGGATAAGCAGCAACAGCAAAACAACACGCATTTTTTACTCCGAAAACTAATTCTTTCTGTAATTCATAGGATTAGCAGGATAATAGCAAAGTTCCTGCTGGCTCTGGTGACTGAAATGTCTGGTATCTTTATGCGGTAACTTCATAAAACCGCCCACACCTTCGCCACTAATCAAAGGCACTTTTGAGAGAATACTCTGCAGCAGAGCGGCAAACTGCGCTTCAGCTGCAGGTTCAAGCAAACGGTAATAATTATGTATTTTCATGTACAAAGGCGTGACTTCAAAAATAATACAGCCGGTATGGCGAATTAAATTCAGTGCGCTCAAATCCTCCATAATGTCATCAGGCAACACCAATTGCTCATCAGGATCCTTGCCATCCTCGAAATAACTATGTTGGGCACTCAAGTCCTCAAGTTGACTTTGGCCCAGCTCGTATTTAAGCGCCGTGCCCTCTGGCACTACAAAAGGCACATCCGTATTATCCCGCGAAATATGGATGGTCTGACGGGCATCGAACAAACAGGCTTTAAAAATACCGACCTTTGCAATAGAACGGGCAAGTTGCACCACGTTATTGACCGCGACCGCAAAAGCTTTTTGCACACTCTGATCAAACAGATTCAGACTGGAGTCTATGTAAACTCCAGAACTTTGCCAATGGATAGCAATACCACCGACCACTGGATAACGGCCCAAACGGCTAACGGCCGCCACAAAAGCTTTTTCGGTTTCGCCCATACCTTCAAGGTAGTTTTTGTAATACCGTTCCAGCTGCACATCGTCTATATACTGGATGCCTTCTTCGTCACTATGCTCCCGTAAAAAGGATTTACGCGACGAATAGACCACAGTATCCAGCTCCTGAGCTTTATCGCTGATCCAGACCGGTAATACCGGCTCTGTGCTTAACTGCGGCAAGTCTGGTGTCACCAAATGATGTAAGCGTGGCATTGCTTTTAAGAAATAATCACCGGCTTGTTGGCGTAACAGCAGGTCATCCGCCAGCATGCTGTCGAGCATAGTGGCAAATTCCATAGGTAAACCAAGGCTGCGCGCTGGTATAGCTTTGCGACCAAAACGACAGGATTGACCGGACGCCAAGGCATACAAGGTACTGGCGACGCCTTGTTCATCAAAGCGTGGGCTGGATAAAGCACCAGAGCGCTGTTCTGGGCCAATAAAATAGACATCTCCTAGTCGGGCATTCGATGTTTGCAAGTCTGCTGACATCAGCTGCATTACGTTATTGCCAATGTAATGACCATCGCTATCAAGCTGTGCGAATACCGATGAGCCCCAATCCACCAGGCTGATTTGATTGGTGCTTTCGTCGTAGACAATATTTGAGGGCTTAATATCGCCATGCACTATAGGTGCAATTTCACCGTCTTTTTTATGCTGTCGAAGTGCCAGCAATAAACTAGCAAGCTGAGTAGCAATATCCAGTAATAAACGCACCGGCAGCCTACCCTGTTTCAGGCTGTATTGCTCCAAATCCACGCCTTTGGCGCGGCCCATCATTAAAATGCCCTGCTTTTTCACCAACTGATAGGTAAAAAATGGCGGTACATTAGGATGAGCTGCCTGCGATAACATATAGCCTTCGTCGGCTAATCGTTCCTGAATATGAGGCGGTAAGTTGATGCGGGAAAATTTAAACACCACATCCTGCTGTTTTTGATCAAGGCCAGCAAAAACAAAACCATAAGCGCCCTTGCCCACCAGCTCAATTTGACGGTAACCCAACTTTTCGAGCTCAGAGATACAAAGCGCCACCCAGTCTTTGAGCTTTTTAGCATCGTTAGCGTTTAGCAGGTAAACCGACTGCTCTTCGGGGATGTAGAAGTTACGAAGCTGATGTTTATCCATGCACTACCCGTCGTAATGGCCTTAAAACGAAAAACCCGGAGGATCTTCTGATCATCCGGGTTTTGTAGCAAAGAACTAAGCCAATGACCAGCTATTTATCAATAGCTTAGACCATAGACAGCAACATGGATGATGGCTGTTCCAGATAGCTTTTCCACAGGTTAGTGAAACGGGCTATGGTGCCACCGTCTATGACGCGGTGATCACCAGACCAGCTGATTTGCATCAGAGATCGGCCTTCCACTTCACCTTTGGCATTAAAACGTGGCAACAACTGAGTTTTACCCAGCGCTACTATCGCCACTTCCGGCTTGTTGATAATAGGAGTGGCTACAGTGCCGCCAATGGCACCAATGTTGGAGATGGTGATAGTGCCACCTTTGAGCTCAGCCGGACTAACACGGCCTTCACGGGCAGCGTCAGTCAGCTTGGTCAGTTCCTGGGCAATTTGTACTATGGACTTGTTCTGGCAACCTTTGATATTCGGCACCAGTAAACCCACTTTCGAATCGACCGCTATACCAATATTGTGATCGTCAAAATACGTCAGCTCTGAACAGTCGCTGTTGACCTGGCTGTTCATAATAGGGAACTGTTTAATAGCCAGCGACATGGCTTTCATAAAAAATGGCATCAGAGTCAGCTTGATACCCTGCTTGGCATATTGATCTTTCAGTTGGCTGCGAAGTGCAATCAGCTCTGTTAAATCAATTTCTTCACAGTAAGTAAAATGCGGAATAGTTGAGACCGAATCCTGCATCTGACGCGCCATAGCCGCCTTAATGCCTTTGATAGGCTCAACACGGCTGCCGCCAGTGCTGGTTGTAACAGATGCCGCAACAGGGGCTTTTGCTGGTGCAGTCACAGCTTTAGCAGCACCACCATTGGCATAAGCTTTAACATCGTCTTTATACACCCGGCCTTTGTCACCAGAGCCAGGCACTAAGGATAAGTCGATGCTTAGTTCACGGGCTAAACGACGCACGGCTGGGCTGGCTAAAGCTTTGCCGTTACCTGCAGGAGCTGCAGTTGAAGCAGCAACAGAGGCTACTTGAGCAGCACAAGCTGGCACGGCAACTGGCGCTGTAACAACAGCTGTCGGAGCAGAACTTGTAGTACCCGCAATTTCCTGCTGAAACAGCGGGCTATGCACTTTGGCGATTTCACCTTTGGCGTAATGTAATTTGACCACTTTACCGGCGTATTTGGCAGGTATTTGCACCAGAGCTTTGTCGGTCATTACATCACAGACGGGTTGATCTTCAGCTAATACATCACCTTCTTTGATCAACCACTCGACAATTTCACACTCAACAATACCTTCGCCAATATCAGGCAGAATAAAGTCTTCCAGCTGTTTGCCAGTGGCGACAGCTGCAGCAGTTTGAGCCGGAGCAGACGAAGCTGCAGCAACTGGCGCTGAGCCATCTGTATCCATTTCAAACAAAGGCGCATGCACTTTAGCGATATCGCCTTTGGCGTAATAGAGCTTAGTCACCACACCGTCGTACACAGCAGGGATTTGCACTAAAGCTTTGTCGGTCATCACATCACAAACTGGCTGATCTTCAGTGATACGATCACCTTCTTTTACCAGCCATTCGACGATTTCACACTCGACTATGCCTTCGCCAATATCCGGCAGAATAAAATCTTTTTTCATCTGGCTATCCTTAGAAGTTCACCGAGCGTTTTATCGCTTCGTAAGTTTTCAGATGATCGGGCACATATTCTTTTTCCAGTGCCAGCGGGTACGGAATATCTAAACCACACACCCGTTCAATTGGGCTTTCCAGATGCAGGAAGCATTTTTTCTGAATAGTGGATGCAATTTCAGCGGCAAAACCACCTGTTAACGGTGCTTCATGGTTAATGACTAAACGGCCGGTTTTCATCACCGACTCGGCCACAGTGTCAACATCCCAGGGCTGAATGCTGCGAAGGTCAATCACTTCACAGGAAATGCCTTCGGCCTCTGCCATCTCCACAGCTTTTTGGATAATTTCCATCTGCGCGCCCCAGGCTAACACAGTCACGTCTTTGCCCTGCTGCAATACTTCGGCTTTGCCTAATGGGATTTCGTAATACTCTTCTGACACTTCGCCGACAGAAGCGCGGTATAACTTTTTAGGTTCAAAGAAAATCACCGGATCCGGGCAGTTAATAGCTGCTAATAACAAGCCTTTGGCCTGAGCCGGGTCGCGTGGCACAACAATTTTTAAACCAGGAGTATGGGCAAAATAAGCTTCAGGCGACTGGCTATGGTAATGACCACCGGCAATACCACCACCGTATGGCGTGCGGAACACTAAACCACCCACATTAAACTCATTGCCTGAGCGGTAACGGAACTTAGCAGTTTCATTCACAATCTGGTCAAAGGCCGGGAAGATATAATCAGCAAATTGAATTTCAGCCACAGGTTTCATGCCCTGAGCCGCCATACCGTTAGCAAAACCCGCTATGCCTTGCTCTGTTAAAGGGGTGTTGAAACAACGGGCTTTGCCGTATTTTTCCTGCAACTTGCTGGTGGCACGGAATACACCACCAAAGTGGCCAACGTCTTCACCAAAACAGACCACTCCGTCATCTTTGGCCATGGCTAAATCTAAGGCATTGTTGATTGCCTGCAACATATTCATCTTAGCCATTATTCAAATCTCCCCGCCGTCACCGGATAAGCATCCGGGTACTTTCTGATATGTGCTTTTAGTTCTTCTAATTGTTCGTTCAACAGTGGAATGGGTGTTTCGTACACATCACTCATCAGATGTTCGATACCTGGCTTAGCCACTTTTTCTGCCACTTTTAATGCATCCAGAATTTCCTGACGCAGCGCATCCGACTTGGCTTTATCCGCTTCTTCATCCAGCCAGCCTTGTTTTACCAGCCATAAACGGAAACGGGAAATAGGGTCGTTTTTGCGCCACAGCTCTTCTTCTTCTTTTGAGCGATAGCCACTTGGGTCATCTGAAGACGAGTGCGCGCCTAAACGGTAGGCAATAGATTCGATGAGAACCGGCTCTTCATACTCTAAGGCATAATCACGGGCCATTTGCGTAGCTTTGTACACAGCCAGAATATCAGCACCGTCTACACGTATCGCTTTGATACCATAACCTACACCACGACAGGCAATACCATCACCTTTAAACTGTTCGTTGGCAGGCGTTGAAATGGCATAACCGTTGTTACGGCAGAAGAAAATCACAGGCGCTTTATGCACAGCAGCCATATTTAAACCAGCATGGAAGTCACCTTCAGAGGCTGCACCTTCACCAAAATAACAAATGGTGGTGTTTTTCAGTCCGCGTAACTTCTGCGCGTAAGCGTAACCACTGGCCTGAGGAATTTGTGTACCCAGCGGTGATGAAATCGTCATGTAGTAAATGTCTTTACTGCCATAATGCACTGGCATCTGGCGGCCTTTACCTAAATCTTTTTCGTTGGAAAACAGCTGGTTCATAAACTGTTCCAGACTAAAACCACGATAACGCAAAGCGCCTTGTTCACGGTATTGCGCCATAATCATGTCTTTATCATCCAGCGCAGCAGCGCTGCCGACAGTAGCGGCCTCTTCGCCTAAACACTGCATATAAAAACTGATCCGGCCCTGACGTTGCGCGGCCAGCATACGTTCGTCCAGTATGCGGATAAACTGCATACTGTCGTACATTTTAATAGCTGTGGCTTGATCAAGCTGAGGAGCTTCAGCTCCCGGGTACAAAGAGCCGTCATCCTGTAGGATACGCAGTGTAGGAATTTGTAACGCGTGACCGCTGGTAAACTCAGCTGTGTGCACTGTAGAGATGGTTGCGTTATTGGGGTTAGTCATAGGTGTCTCTTTTGGTTGTATCCGTCAGACTGTGACAAACATCGGCGCAATACGGTGGTTTGGTGACCACTCTTGGTAAATAAATTGCGTTTCCCCGTTTGCCCTGACCATTATTTTTGTTTTACGTGTTTTAATCAGTATGGCTATTTTCTTCTATTTTTCGGCGGCAACTTTACCTTTACGTAAACTGCATTGCAACCAGAGGCACAAATAAAAACAGCTGGTCTATGCTCTGATGCATCGCCAGCTGTCAGACTTTTTGTACTCTGAAGGTGACAATTGCGCTGGCTTAACTGACTTTTCCTGCCACTGAAACAGGTTTCACCATCAGCATAGCGCGCTGGCCAATCGCCACTTTAGGGTTAGGGAAAATGATAGCTTCACCTTCGACTTCTACTTTGTATTCCACTCCGTCATCACTAGCAAGCACAGTGTCTAAGTCAAAAGTGGTAAAGTTCTCTATGCTATCTGCAAAGTGTAGTTTGAAGGCGTCGGTGGTTTTATTGATGGAACGTCGCACTTCGTAGAGATTAAAGTCAGCTTCGTTAAATTCTGTCGTATTCAGACGACCACCTGATATCAAGGCTCTTAAAGCGCCTGCTGCTTCAGCAAACCGGCTCATATCGTTTTGACCAAAAGGCCGCACTTTACCCAGCTCAATAGTAAAACCATGCGCCTTACAGCTTTGCGCGGCGAAATAACTAAAAGTACTGGCCGGAGTTTGCATCAGAAGCACTGTATTAGCACCGCAGGCCTTTAAAAACTCAAACTGTTGTTTACTCCAGTTTTGGCCATGTAAAAATGGATAAACGGCAAACTTCTCAAAACGTGAACCACGAATAGCCGTATGCAAATCATAGAGTTTACGCTCACGTAAACCTTGAGGTGCTTCTTGATAAAACTTCAGTACATAGCTCTCTAGCTTTTTCGCCCGCTCGCGCTCAGCACTCTGCACACCAGGCTCTTTGCTGTGATAGCCTGAGAATAAGCGATTAAGATTGTCCTGAATTTCACGTACTCCGGCATTGATAGCGGGCGGATTGCCGAATAAAAAAAGAACCCGCTCTGTCAGCTCTAGTTTGCCTGCCAATACATCATTTAAAAGCCCCGAGCACAGCTCCACAGGCGCAGTTTCATTACCATGTACCCCGCTACTGAGCACTATGTCCTGTTGACCAAAGCGCTGAGGCTGGCAATAGATCACTCCGGTATCCCAGATTTGAATTTCTGTACCATTTGGAAGTGAGTAGCTGGCAAAAGGTAAATAGTCAGGATGGTTCAGTGTGAGTTTCAAAAAATCAGGGGTCTGCTGCAATTGCTGCAACAACTCTTCAGGCTTCATAGATGCTCCGTAGGCTAGCGCTTAAACGCTTTTTTAAGTCGCCCTATTCTAGCTTGCCCCCCTGTAACAGTCCAAGCTGCTTTTCTTTCGAAAAGCAGCTTCAGATAAAAGTAGCAATCAAAGACCACAACTTGCGCCATAAATTGACTGAGCCCATTGCGGGTTATCAATAAATGGATTGCGGTTTTGTTGCCATTCATAAATTCGGTTATTACGACGGGTCTCAAAACTATCCACTGGGTCTTGTAAATGCCATTGCAGTAATACACAGAGTTTACCCATCTCAGGAGCTGAACTTCCAGTCGGGGCAAAGTTACGTAAAATCAGGTTTGGTGTGCCTGTTTCATCACCGCCCTCGTAGCGCACGTCCATATAAAACATCATGCGGGCCACATCGCCTTTGACGGCATTACGTGGTTCAAAGCTGTCACTATCGGTTTTATTTTCTGGTGATTCAGCCAACGCTGTGCCACCTAGATCAAAGTCTTTATTGCCGCGGCTGGAGTTAATAGATACATCGGCAGGCCGTAAATGATGGATATCGGTATAAGCGTATTGGCTTTCACTGGGGAAACCATGACTTTTTGCCCAGACATGTTCCCTATTCCATGCATCCAGAGAGTTGCTTTGACCAGCACGGAATGTTTTGGCCTGTGAACGGCCTGCATACAGCAGAATCACGTTATTGCTGTTGTTTGGGTCTTCATCTGTGTAAGACAGCGCATCCCAGACCTGACTGTAGGTTAAACGCACATGTCCACGCAGAATGCTGTTCAGCGCAGCCTTAAGCTCGCTACCGGATTTCCCTGTTGCAGCTGAGTAGTAGCTGGGTAAGTTAACGGGTTCTGTGCCACCGCCATTGCCACCTCCTGTATCGCCACCACCGCTGCAGCTAGCTGTAAATACGCCAGAGCCCGGATTACCTGCATTGGCAGACACCACCCAATCTGACACCAGATTATTGTCTGTAGTTTTATTTCGGCTAATGGATTTATCGACAGCGTTGATAGACCAGCCAGACAGGCCGTTTTCCCAACCGACCGCATCCACTTCTGTATTACCGTTATTGAGTTTGACGTAATCGCCACTGTTACCAAAAGCCAGAGTTAAACCTGCGAGCTCTGGTGTTTTACCGTACAGTGTTTGCATAGCAGCACTGTTTTTTGCCACCACAAAATAGCTACGTGGTGCCACAGTGCCAGATAAGCTAAAACTACCAGCATTGTCCTGCAGGCTATAGCCTTGCAAATTAATGGCAGTACAGCTGTCGTTGTAAAGCTCGACAAACTCTTCTGTGTTGTCGTTTGTAGGAGCGTCGTATAAAACTTCAGTGATCAGTAAATTGGCGAAACTGCCACTACTGTATAAGGCTACAGCAAGCAGTGATAAAGCCGTGCTATGTTTCATGATTCATCCCGTGTCAACTGGTGTAATTGATGAAGACTGACAATCTGCCTTCAAAACTGGCTCCGTCTTTGATTTGGAGCAGCAAAAGATTAGCCCAGCATTATGACAATAATGATAAATAAATCACATTTAGTTTACTTTTGTTTCTTATTTATGCCCACATCACCAATACGGCTGCCAGAACGATCAGTGCAAGGCCCAGCAGGTCCTGACGTTTAAGTTTCTCTTTAAGTACCAGCACGGAAATCAACAAAGTAAACAGTACTTCGACCTGTCCTAACGTTTTGACATAAGCCACAGCCTGCAGACTCATAGCGGTAAACCAACCTAAAGACCCCAGACAGCTGGTAAAACTTGTTGCTAAGGTAAGTTGTGGCCTTTGCCAGAGTTTTATTAAAGTATTTTTATCTTTAAGCGCCAGATAAACCAGTAACACCAAAGTTTGAGTACTGATCACAAAAAACAGCACCCAGGCCGCTGCAGGCAAAAATGGTAGCCCTAGAGTTAAGCTGGCTTCACGCACCCATAAAGATGTCAAAGCGAAAGCCAAACCACTACCCAAGCCTAAAGCTAGAGTTTTGGCTGATAACGACTGAATACTGGTGGCTCCGGTCAATAAGAACACTGCTACACCACCAATAAATACGCCGACCCAGCCTAAAGGACTGATGTAAGTACCAAAAAACATCACCCCAACAATAGCAGCCAAAATAGCCTCGCTTTTAGCAAGACCTACCCCAATTGCATAGTTTTTTAGCCGGAACAACATCACCATCAAAGCAGTTGCCAGAATTTGCATAGCCGACGCAGCGAGCACATAAAAGACAAACCCAAAGCTAAAGTGCGGAATGGCGTAGTCCTGCCATTGGTAGAGCCCCATTAAATACAGCAAAGCTATAGGCCCGGCATAAAGAAAACGCGCTAGAGTCACCCCCATCACAGGCACATCTTTACTCAGTTGTTTTTGTAGCGCATTGCGCATGGCCTGCATAAAAGCAGCAAGCAATGTAAAAGGGATCCATAAAGACATACAGACATCCAGATTAATAAGTTGATTGTATGATGCAGTGGCTTTAGCTACGACGCAATCTGAAAATGGCACTAGCGTTTGAACATGGTCAAATTTTTGCCTTGTTAGCAGCTAAAAACCAACAAACCGAGATGTCCGAACTTGATCACTCAGCAGCGCGAAAAAATTGTAGCGGCAATTGAGCTGCATCATCCACCACCCATTGCACTTCAATGCAGTCGATTAAATGAGCCGCCATAAACTGAATTAAACGCCGTGCGGCAGCGCTTAATCTTTTGTCTTTGCGAGCGACCAGATACCAATGGCTGTTTAGCGGAAAACCTTTAACCTTCAGCACTCTAAACTGCTCTGTGCTTTGCCCCAAAGTGTAAGCAGATAACACCGCCAGCCCCAAACCACTGGCAACACTCAAACGTATGGCTTCATTACTTTCGATTTGCATGGTTTTGGTCAGATCAATGCCCTGACTGCTCAGCCAAGATTCAAACTGCATTCGGGTGGCGGAACCAGGTTCACGCATTAAAAAGCGCTCGTTTTTTAATTGCGAGAAATCAAGCTCGCCGCCATCTGCACAATAACGTGATGCCCAGTGGTCAGCAGGCGCTATCAATTGCAGCGGGTTTCGAATGATACGGCAGGCCTGCACTAATTCTCCGCTTGGCGGCTGGCTGAATAAATATAAATCGTCATCCTGATGCGCAAAACGATTCAGAATATGCGCCCTGTTACCAACATTTAAGGTCACGTCAATTTTTGGATTTTTTTTGTCAAAAGCACCAAGAATAGTCGGCATCACATATTTAGCTGTGGTGACTATACCTAAACTTAAAGTTCCACTGCGCCCGCCTTTGGCCTCTTCCAATAACGAAGAAAAATCATCAAAACGACTCAGTACATCAGAAGCCGCCTGGAATAACGCGTCGCCAACAAAGGTGGTCTGGACTTTGCCTTCGCGGTATTCAAGTAAGGGTTGCCCTACTTCGTCAGCCAGCTTTTTTAGCTGCAATGACACAGTCGGCTGAGTTAAATGCAACAGGCGCGCAGCTGCGGATACCGAAGCTAGCCGCACCACCTGCACATACACCTGCAGTAATCTGAAACTTAAATGACGCACATCCATAGATAATCATCAATAACAAAGTGGCAAACAATTAATTGTCCAATATAACCGGATGCAGGCACAATCGCCACCCAATTACAGCAACGGAGTTGGATCATGCCAGATATTGTCATTGCTTTTTTTGCTTTTGGCCTTGTTGCCGGTTTACTTAAATCCGATTTAAAAGTACCGCAATCTATTTACGAAACCTTATCTATTCTGCTGATGTTGGTGCTGGGCCTCAAAGGCGGCATGGCGCTGCATGGTCAGGCGCATAGCGGCATGCTACCGGATTTACTGGCGGTGGCGGCTTTAGGTTTAGTGATCCCGCTACTTTGCTATCCTGTCTTGCGTTATCTGGTTACGCTGAATAACTCAGATTCAGTCAGTCTGGCCGCGCATTATGGTTCAGTCAGCGCTGGTACTTTTGCTGTGGTGCTGGCTTTTGCGGAAAAATCCGGTCTGCCTTTATTACCTGAAACTACGCTGTATCTGGTGATGCTGGAACTACCCGCTATTGTCATTATGCTGGGTTTATATGGCGCCCTTAAAGGTCAGGGCAACCAGGCCCATATCTGGCGCGAAGCCTTAACCAGCCGTGGCGTATTGCTGCTAGGTGGTGGTGTATTGATCGGTTACTTGTATGGCCCTGAAGGCCTGGAGCCTATAGCACCTGCTCTGATTGGTGGTTTCAAAACCATGCTGGCACTATTTTTACTGGAAATGGGACTGTGCACCGCCAAAGTCTGTAATCCATTACCACTGCAACACTGGCGCTTGATGCTGTTTGCAGCTTTGGCGCCCTTTGCTTTAGGCGCTTTAGGTTTGGCTTTTGGTTTATTGCTGGATTTACCTCAGGGTTCCTTATTGGTTTTGACCACTTTAGCAGCCAGCGCGTCATATATTGCGGCGCCTGCTGCAGTGCGTGCCAGTATCCCGGACGCCAATATAGGTCTGGCAATGCTCGCCTCTTTGGGGATCACTTTCCCGGTAAACGTACTACTGGCTATCCCTGTCTATCAACATTGGGTTGAACTGGCGCTTGGAAATTGAGCGAAGACAGATGAAAGCGAACAAAAAAAACGCAGTCAATCTAAGGGGCATTGCTTTTATGAGTTAAAGCAGTAGTATAAGGCCCAACGTCGGTACGTAGCGCAGCTTGGTAGCGCACTTCGCTGGGGGTGAAGGGGTCGGAGGTTCAAATCCTCTCGTACCGACCATTAAATTAACCTGCTTTCATAGCAGGTTTTTTTATGTCAAAAATTCACGTCGAACATAAATTTATCCCTACAAATAAATTTTATTCCTTTGTAAAAAACATTGGCTTTTTTATAAACAGTTCGTGTACATTGATTTTCTGATTTAGTGACAACAGGAAGGACAGTTTATGCAAGTTAATCTGAATACCCCAAGTACTATAAGCACAGCAGCATCTTCAGCACCATCTGCTCCAACCAAACCGACTACAGCATCAGCTCCAGCTCCTGCAGCCGCTGATACTGTGACTTTGTCTGCGGAAGCAAAAGCCAAGCTAGCAGCTGAGGCTGTGGGTGGTGGTTGGGGCAATGAGCCACCTATGACTACTATGGGAAATGGGTCTGGTAATGAACCCCCAATGAGCATGGATAAAGATAAGGAAAAATAAGGGTGGGCGAATTTGCTTACAAAATTGACCAGGTACTGTGGTTGTTTTGTTTCCTTTTGCTAACCTTATCCATTATTTATAAGCTCGACATATCTTCCAGAGTTGCCTTGATCATTTGGGTTGCAGGCAACTTGATTATGGATAAAGCACAGCCATATGTCATGGACTTAGCTACAGCTTATGGAGACGTAGGAGCCTCACTCTGGTACGTAGTATGGAGTGCAGTGGACGTATTCTGTGTGTGGTGCATTTATAAAATACACCATGGTCACGATATTCCTGTAAGCAAACTGACTCGCTTTATCATGGTCTGCCTGTTGAGCTTATGTGCATTACAGTTTTTCCGGTATGCTGACAGAGCGGTTTTCAATACAAACCTACTAGCAGAGGTCTATAAGTACGCTATTGTTTCTATTAACATTTCCGTAGTTTTATTTGCTATGCTTTGGTTTGTTAGAGACATCTACGCCGTCAGAAAAGGAGCTGTACTATGATTGAATTTTTATTTCTGCTCGTGCTTGCCGTACTGATGCTAACCGGTTTTTTTTGGTATAGGAAAACCTGCCGTCATTTAACGGTCAAAGAAATAGAACTACGGGTTTCACAACAAATGGAACAACGCGCGCACAAGCTCTGTATGCAGGCGTTTGATGTCCAAAGAACTACTGAAGCTGAAGAGCGCAATAAACTTGATGAACAGTTTCAGGATGACCTGCATTTATACGTGGAAGATTTTCAAGCCGAAGTGGCTGAAAGTTTGCAACAAAACAAAGTGTCTGATGTTCAGACTTATGGCTTTATCAGGCTGAGTAAATAGCGGCCTGTTAATGGCCGCCTCTTCTAGTTTACCCACTGTTTTTCATAGTGACACTGGCCTTGAGGTCCTAGATTCATTGCAGTCTGTTGTGACTTTTTTAGGTAACCTTGGATCTCCTTCTGCAGCTGCAGCACAGAATCAAGTAGTTCCGAGATCCCAAACTCTTCGGAATGGAAAACAAAAATCTGCGTGGCAGGCTCAAACCAACAAAACATCGCTTCGTTATCCATCCAGGTAATAACCTGATTAAAGCTTGTTAAGTGATGAGCACTGTAGCGACGCACGGCTGCCTTATCCCGCACCGAATGGTCCAATTCTTCTGCATGTCGCCATAAGGCTTCATTGCGCAAAGGATGCTCAAGATCAGGCAGATGAATTGCCTCTCTGATCGCCATAGCTCTATGGCAATTATCCAATCCTTGTTCACCGCAACATTTGGCGGGCCAAAAAATCCGAGATAATTGGTGGCTATGGATCAGAATAAGATGCACAGCATCATAAATATCCTGACAAGCACGGCGCTGACAATTCCAATCTTCGGACCAATCACGTAGCTGCCTGATGGCTCTTTCCAGATCCTGACCCGCTTCTACAATGAACTCAGTTTGCAGTTCAGCTTGCTTTATATACAACAGCACTTCTTTGTCGTCCATTTCAATACTCCTGTATGATGAGACCCCGATAAACTGGGTGCTCTATGAGCAGAGTGTAGAAAGCTTGTAAGCCTTTGCAAGCCGTAGAATGCATCGCTAAGTTATAGATTTTTCAATGTTTACCCATAACGAGAACTGCATATAGTTAAGCTGCTGAGTTGACATTCGATTAGATATTGTATTTTTTTCATATTTTCTTGTATTTATTTTCGATAAATTACCCAAATTGATGAGTAAAGTGTGACGAAAAGGCCGTAGGTCGGACTGAAACCGCCGCTGGAAAACTTGCGTTCATCAAATAGTTACATCTGCGACTTAGACTTTGTCGTACAATAGACGTCTTTTTCGTCGCCTCTGAGGAATTTTATGCTGGGCTTTTTTGAACGATTAACCAAACCTTTCCCTGATGACGAGCCAACTCAGCCGCCTAAAGGCCTATTTGCATTTTGTTTGCATTACAGCAAAGGTATGGTGCTGCCTCTTATTCTAATGTCCATAGCAACAGCACTGCTGGCAGCTCTGGAAGTCTCTTTATTTGGCTATATGGGACAACTGGTTGACTGGCTGGTGACTAAAAATCCGCAAACCTTCTGGCAGGAAGAACAAGATACCTTGATCACCATGGCAGTGGTCATGTTAATCGTTTTGCCCGGCCTGGTATTTTTCCACTCTGCGCTGATCCACCAGACTATATTGGGCAACTACCCTATGTCGATCCGCTGGTTAGCGCATCGTTATTTGTTAAAACAAAGCTTAGGCTTTTATCAGAATGAGTTTGCCGGCCGTATTGCCACCAAAGTGATGCAAACGGCGCTAGCAGTGCGGGAAACCGCCACCAAGCTGCTGGACGTAATGGTGTATGTGGTGGTGTATTTTGGCTCTATGTTGTACCTGATCGCTGACGCTGACTGGCGTTTGGTATTACCCATGGTAGCCTGGTTATTGATTTATACCGCCTTGCAATTCTATTTTGTGCCCAGGTTGAAACAGGTTGCGACTGAGCAAGCCGATGCCCGTTCAGAAATGACAGGCCGTATTGTCGACAGTTACACCAATATCAGCACTATTAAACTCTTCTCTCACACGGCCCGTGAGTCTGACTATGCCCGCGATAGTATGCAGCTGTTTTTGGTCCCAGTGTATAAACAGATGCGGCTGGCAACCTGGCTGAATATTTGCGTACAAGGTCTGAACTACCTGTTGGTATTCTCTATTGCCACCCTGGCGATATGGTTATGGTCAGTAAATGCGGTCACTGTAGGCTCTATTGCGATAGCAGTTAGTTTAGCGCTTCGTTTAAACGGCATGTCACAGTGGATCATGTGGGAAGTTAGCGCATTATTCGAAAATATCGGCACAGTAGCGGATGGTATTGCAACTTTGTCTCAGCCTCAGCAGATTTTAGACGTAGCAGATGCCAAGCCTATTGTCGTGTCACAAGCTCAGATTGAGTTCAAACAGCTGAACTTTAACTACGGCAAAGAAGCAGGTGAACATGGCCCTGTGATCGACGGTTTGGAGCTGTCGATTAAGCCTGGTGAAAAAGTAGGTTTAGTCGGTCGTTCTGGCGCGGGAAAATCTACGCTGGTGAACTTGTTGCTACGTTTTTACGATGTCAATTCAGGCCAGATTTTAATTGATGGTCAGGATATAAAAACTGTGTCTCAGGAAAGCTTAAGGGCTCATATTGCCATGGTGACCCAGGACACGTCCTTGTTGCACCGCACTGTGCGGGAAAATATCCTGTATGGCCGGCCTGATGCAACTGAAACAGAAATGCGCGAAGCAGCGCGTTTAGCTGAAGCAGATGCCTTTATTCAGGATCTGACCGATCCAAAAGGCAATAGCGGTTATGACGCACAAGTTGGTGAACGAGGGGTCAAACTCTCTGGTGGCCAGCGGCAGCGTATTGCGATAGCCAGGGTGCTTTTGAAAAATGCCCCTATTCTGATTCTGGACGAAGCCACCTCAGCACTGGATTCTGAAGTAGAGTCAGCAATTCAGCACAGTTTGACTCAGTTGATGATAGGTAAAACTGTGATCGCTATAGCGCACCGTTTATCCACTATAGCGGCAATGGACAGGCTGATCGTATTAGACCAGGGCCGTATCGTGGAACAAGGCAGTCATCAGGAGCTGATCGCTAAAGGCGGTATTTACGCTCAGTTGTGGGCACATCAAACTGGTGGTTTTATTGGTATTGAATAGTCGCAGCGGCAGAGCCTTGGCACTGCCCCACCTATCGAGCTGCGCTTTGATTCTTAAGTTAAAAATCCCAGAAAAAACCAGGATCCTCACTTTGGGTTCAGAGCTGAATGCTCTGAACCCAACTTTAAGCTAAACGTGGATCGGTCTCGGCGACCATAGGCTGGTTTAAATGTTCGTTTCTAAATTGCAGCAACACAGGGAAAGGTTTTAAGTCGACTAAATCCCGGAACAACACCCAGTCGATCAACGTAAACAAGCTAATACTTGGATAATCCCAGCGTCCAAATTGTCCTGCTCTGATTTGTTGTTCTAAAGCTTCCAAAGTCGCCTGAATACGCTCATGCTGCAGGTTAAAAAACAGTTTATCTTCAGTCACGTCAAAGCCGGAACGTTTACAAAGCAACAGTTCAACCAGTGAATCTGTGCAAGCATTTATCGTCGTCAGACAATTTTCCTGCTCCCAGCTCAACGGCTTTATAGCAAGCTTCTGCGCCAGATATCGATAAATTACACTTGAATCGAAGATCACTTGTTGATCATCCACCAACACTGGAACTTTTCGGGCTGGGTTATGCTGCACCAAAACAGAACGCCCTTCGGACTCAAAAATATTTAATGCGACAAACTGATAAGGTTGCCCCGCCAGAACTAAACGTAAACGACGCACAAAAGGTGAAGCCACTGAACCTAATAATTGCATAACCTACTCCATTTTCAGATCATGGCTTTAGTTTATACCCTTCATCAGCGGCTAAGATAGTGCTTATTTCAGCTTAATCAGGACTCACTGCAGATAGCTTTTTCAATTCGAACTGGTAAGCAGCCTGAGCGATGCGGGCAATAATAGCCTCATTTGTCTCTGTCGATTCAGAAGAATCTTTTACAAAGACAGCCACCAGCAAAGGACGACCGTCAGGCAACACTATGACACCTATATCATTAGTCGCTGCGGTTTTGCCCGCTCTGATCCCAGAATAACCCGTCTTATGCGCTACTACAGTATCTGAGGGTAACAAACCTTTTAGCCGTTTTGGACCTGTTGTAGTCTCGACCATCCAACGCCACAGCAAAGCATGTGAGTTTTTAGACAGTAATTTTTTTTGTTCAAACTTTTGCAGTATCTGTACAGCGCCTTTCATTGATGTCCAGTTTTTATATTGCACCTGATCATCGGCATGCATCTGGGCTTCATTGGCCACGACTTCAGTTTCTTTGATACCAATAGACTGTACATAAGCGTGTAGTGCTGCAGGCCCACCTACTAACTCAAACAACAAATCACACGCGACATTGTCACTATGGGAAACCGAATATTGCAGGAGCTGTTGCACAGGCACACTAAATTCATTGCCCTGATACTGTTTCATCAAAGGAGACCAGGTATTTTGCAACACCTCAGCGCGTTTTACCGTTACCAATTGATTCAGGTCCAGTTTTCCCTCATCAATCTGATGCAGCACTAACATAGCTAAATGCAGTTTAAATACACTTTGCATCGGAAATTTTTCAAAAGGATTAAACAATAAAGGGTCCAGATCATCAGGCCCCCAAACTGCAGCACCTACAGTCGCTTTTTTGCCGGCTACTATGCTTTCAATCTGCTCTTTGAGTGCAGGAGATTGTGCCGAAACAACAGATGAACTCAGAACAAGCACCAGCAATGTTGTCACTTTGAGTATTGGTTTTATTATGGCATTCATACCACTATCCTTATGATTTCTAAAATTAAATCATACAAAAAGCAGCTTGAGCTGCCTTTTATGTAACGAAAATTTGTTATTCAATTTCTCTGCGAACTTCTCTCGTTTGTGCTCTGGGCTGCTCGGTGCGAGGCTGCTCCATTCGAGGCTGTTGAAAACTACGCTCTACCCTCGGTTGCTCCATTCGAGGCTGCTGGAAACTGCGCTCTAACCTCGGTTGCTCGATACGAGGTTGCTGGAAACTACGCTCTACTCTCGGCTGCTCGATACGAGGCTGCTGGAAACTGCGCTCTACCCTCGGCTGCTCGATACGAGGCTCTTGAAAACTGCGCTCTACTCTCGGCTGCTCGATACGAGGCTGCTGGAAACTGCGCTCTACCCTCGGCTGCTCGATACGAGGCTCTTGAAAACTGCGCTCTACTCTCGGCTGCTCGATACGAGGCTGCTGGAAATCACGCTCTACCCTAGGCTGTTCAATACCAGGCTGTTGTATTGGACGCTCAAATTTAGGTTGTTCAGTACGAGTCGACTGATAAGTGCGCTCGGGACGCACTCTGTCCTGACCGAGCTGTTGCTCCCGATTTTTTATTAGCTCGCGACGTAACTCTTGGCTTGGATCCCTTTGTAGCTCAACACCATTCGCTTCAGACAGAATACGTGGTGATTGCTCTCTGGAACGTCGAATTAAATCATCACCGTTTTTATTGCGTTCAAATTGACGGTCTTTGTCTGAAAAACGCTGTTCTTTTTCAGAAGAAAATTTTCTATCTGGCGCATAGCCTTTATTTTCCCGGGTTTGAGCCGCCCACTCGCGCTGTTGATCTTTATTCTGATAGCTACGGCTGCCACTGAACTCTCGGGTGGGCTGATAACCAGCATGATAACTCACACCACGTCTGTGGTGCGGATTATGCTGCCAATGGTGCGAGTTTCTGTGCTCAATGATCTGATGGCTACGATAGTAGTAAGGGTCACGCCAATGATGGTGATGGTCGATCACCACAATTTGACGACGTGGCCAATGGAAGCTGCTGAAATAAAAACCAGGGGCGATCTGAATGCCTACGCCCCAGGAGAAACCGCGGTGTACAGCATAACCTACAGGCACATGCCAATACACAGGTGGATAACTACGCCACCACCAGGGACCATAGACAATTTGTGGATCGTAATAGGGTAAGTAAACCACTTGGGGTGAAGCGGATTCAATGATGATGGTTTTTTCTTCGCGCACTACTTTAATATGCTGCTGTTTATCCAGATTACCTGCAGCATAGGCTTTGTTACGCAAAGTTTGGATACTGGTCATGACTTGCGCTTCCTGACCTAAAAAGGCATCTCCCAGACGCTGAGTCCAATCAATATCATCACTCATTCGCTCAAGCAATTGGGGAAAAGGCACCAAAGCTTTTACGCTAGGATCCCAGTCCATGTTCTCTACAGCATCTAAGGCTCTTTCAGCGCTATAGCCGGGGTGCTCTTCCACCCAACGATTGGCCTTAATGATCTCAAGCGGGTAAGTTGAGGCAATAAGTACATGAGAAAGCACTGTGTCCGGGTATAAAGCAATAGGTGCAAGCATAGCGTCCAGCTCAGCCTGGCTAAAACTTTGCACAGTGCTACCGGCACTGGCGGTCTGTTGGGCTGCCACTGGTGCAACCAACAAAGCTGGGAATAAAGCCACTGAAAGTAAAGGTACATATTTCATCAGGGCACGCATTGTAAGCTCCTGCCACAGCTGTGGCGGCTAAAACCCGGATCTCAAGGTGGAGAGTGCTGCGAGATCCGACGCTACACTCAAAAGTCTTTATCAGGCTGATGCATGTATCACCAGCTTGCATCAAGTTATAACAACTGATGTCTGAACATTCTCTGAATATCAACCAAGCTTTATGCTTTGACTTTAAAAAGCGCAGAAGGTTTAAAACCTGTCACCAGCGCCGTGCCTGTGATGACTACGGCAGCGCCAATAAAAGTATGCCAACCTAAAGCTTCATCTAAAAATACATGACCCCATAACACGCCAAATACGGGTATCAAAAAAGTGACGGTTAAAGCAGGAGTTGCGCCTTCGTCCTGCACTAAACGGAAGTACAATAAATACGCCACACCGCTGCAAATCACGCCAAGAGCCAATACAGCCAGTGCAACATTCAGACTGATCTCAGCCTGAATAGGAAACAACAGCATCACTGGAGCTAGCATCAAACTTGAGGTCCACATACTGCCATGCGCATTAGTATAAGGAGCAAGAGTTTTCGCAAGCCGGGTGTAATGGGTTGCAATGCCATAACAAAATGCAGCGCCAGCGGCGCAAAACACAGCCACTAAAGCACCAGGTTCCAGCACAATAGGGTCAAAGCCAACTAAGATAGCAACACCGCTGATACCAAGAACTAAACCTATGGCTATTCGCAAGGTTAAAGCTTGCCGGAACACAGCAATCCCAATCAAAGCCCCCCAGATAGGAGCTGTCGCATTCAGTACAGATAAAACCGACGCCGTTAAGTTTTGAGCTGCATAAGCAAATAACAAAAACGGCAAGGCAGAGTTAAAAAAGCCCAAAATAAAAAAGTGCTTCCAATTATGTTTTAAATCCAGCTGATGCTTTTTCAGCATCCAGCCCATCAGGCCCAAAAACAGCGCAGCAAACAACACCCTACCCGTCATTAAAGCAGCTGGCCCTAAGCTGCCAACAGCAATTCGCATAAACAAAAATGAAGACCCCCAGATCGCGGCCAAACTAAATAAACGGATAAAACTGGCGGGCTGCATTAAAAACTCCTGTAAGCCATCAGATGTCGGACTGTAACTTGATAACCTTTAAAAAACTCTGGGAAAATGTCATTTTTTTAACTAACTATTCATTGAATGCGACAGAAACCAGGCAAAAAATGAAAAAATCTAAACAAGGCCGGTTGCGAAGCTATGCAGATATATTGCATAATTACCCCGCTTCATTTTTGCTTTATTGCTTCAGCCCATACCACTTTTGTATGGGCTTTTTCATTTCTGGGACTAAAACTTCATCCCACCTAAAAGATCAACTCCAAAGTAGTTGATATTGTGATGAGTCCTTAGTGTAGGGGCACGGTTTACCCGCGCCCGTTTGACCTAGAACCTCTGCCGCACAACGCCGCAGCTTCAAATACGAAGGAGTTTTTTTAACTCTGGTCGTCCTGGCTGATACGACTGGCAACCGCGCCCGTCTGTTGCTGATACTTCGCATCCAGTCTTTTGTTGTATGGACGCGCAGCTTCACCAGTCATAGTTTCAAAGTTCAGCGCACCAATTTTCATATTAGGTCGAAGCGCCAGTGGTAAACGACCACTGTTATAAAACTCCAGCACTATATTGCCAGACCAGCCCGGGTCGATCCGATGTGCTGTCACATGCACCATTAAACCCAAACGGGCTAAGGAAGATCGGCCATCCAACCAACCTACTATGTCAGCAGGCAAGGTGACAGATTCAAGCGTAATAGCCAAAGCCAGCTCGCCAGGATGCAAGAAAAAGGCCTCGTCATCTGACAATACAATTTCATCACTCATCACTGAGTTCAGCGCTAAATCCACTTCTTCACGCGGGCCACTTAAATCAATAAAAGGCGCAGCATAAGCGCGAAAAGTGCGGAACTTATGGCCTAGGCGAATATCCACGCTAACACCGCTGATCATGTCTGGTGTTGGCCGTGGCGTAATTTGGATCTTGCCTGCTTCGATATAGGCTTCAATGTCGCGGTCACACAATCTCATGGTTAATCATCCGTAAAAATAATTTCGGGTTGCTTGGCTTGTTGATCTTGGGAGTTCCAATATAAAGCAAAGCTCAGTTGTCGTGCTATGGCCCGATAAAAACCAGTAGCGCTTTCGGCTGGGTTTAGCACTAAAGGGGTTCCGGCGTCACAGGACTGACGTATTTGTTTTTGTAAAGGTAATTGGCCAAGCACAGGTACCTGATAACGCTCTGCCAGCTCTAAGCCACCATTAGTGCCAAAAATATCGTCTATTTCACCGCAGTGACTGCACTGGTAAAAACTCATGTTCTCTACCAAGCCAAGTACAGGAATATTCACGCTGCGAAACATGGAAATGGCTTTTTTTGCATCCGCCAAAGCCACATCCTGCGGTGTCGTGACTATTAAAGCCCCTGTCACCGGCAATTTTTGCGACATAGTCAGCTGAATATCACCTGTGCCAGGTGGCATATCGACAATTAAATAATCTAAGTCCGGCCACAAAGTTTCGTTTAACAGCTGCAACAACGCCTGACTGGCCATAGGGCCACGCCAGACAGAGGCCTGTTCCGGGTCGACTAAAAAGCCGATCGACTGCAGGTAAATACCAGCAGCTTGTTTGGGCGACAAATGCTTATCGTCAGGTGATATTGCTTTGGCGTCTTTTAATCCCAACATGGTGGGAATGGAAGGACCATAGATATCCGCATCCAACAACCCTACTTTGGCTCCTTCTAACCCCAAAGCCACAGCCAGATTGACCGCAGTGGTACTTTTACCAACACCACCTTTGCCCGACGCCACCAAAATCACTTGCTTGATGTTTCTATAGGCAGGCGCAGTACTGCTTTCGCTATGAAGTTCCAGCGCTAAACCAGGCTGCACCTGCTGCAATGCTGGCAATAACTCGGCAGCTAAGGAAGCCCAAGGAAACTTCAGCGTTAAGCTCAGGCTATTTTGTTTTGTGTTAAAACTGGCCGCTTGGATCAAGCTATCCAACGGCATAGGAAATTCGCTGCTTTGAAATTCAGCCAAAGTTTTGGCTAAGGCATCAGGCATTTCATCGGCTGATGGCTGCTCTGCTGTTTTTTTAAACCATTTAAACCACATAGTCTCACTCAATCTGTGTTGCTGCACTGATTCTATTGTTTCGAACTGTATTTTGTGCACACTTTGCCAGCTTTTCCGCGCTTTGCTGCTGTTGAACTGGTGCGCTTTGACGCCGGCTATTGTATCATTAAGCCACTTTTTTCAGTGATATATCTATGAGTTATCGATGACACAACGCAAAATTCTTATCACCAGTGCTTTACCTTATGCCAATGGCCCCATTCACTTAGGTCATATGCTGGAATATATCCAGACTGACATCTGGTCCCGTTTCCAAAAAGCCCGTGGTCATCAGTGTTATTACGTCTGTGCAGATGATGCTCATGGTACACCGATCATGCTCAAAGCTCAGCAGTTGGGTATGAGCCCAGAGCAGATGATCGCGCAAACTTCGCAAGAACATCAGGCAGATTTTGCCGAATTTTTAATTGGTTTTGATAACTACCACAGCACCCACAGCGAAGAGAACAAGCAGTTTGCCAGCGATATCTATACCAAGCTGGACCAGGGTGGTTATATCAAACGCAAAACCATCAGCCAGTTATATGACCCTGAAAAACAAATGTTCCTGCCGGACCGTTTTGTTAAAGGTGACTGCCCTAAGTGTGGAGCTTTAGATCAAAACGGTGACAGCTGTGATTCATGCGGCGCCACTTACAGTCCAACTGAACTGAAGAACCCACGCTCTGTGGTTTCAGGCGCTACGCCTGTACTCAAAGACAGCGAACACTATTTCTTCGACCTGCCCGCTTTTGAGCAAATGCTCAAAGACTGGACTCGCAGTGGTTCACTGCAGGACGAAATGGCGAACAAACTGCAGGAATGGTTTACTGAAGGCCTGCAACAATGGGACATCAGCCGCGACGCACCTTATTTTGGTTTTGAAATTCCAGGCGCGCCAGGCAAGTTTTTCTATGTGTGGCTGGACGCTCCTATCGGCTACTTAGCCAGCTTTAAAAACTACTGTGATAAAACAGGCGTGAACTTTGACCAGTTTTGGCAAAAAGACTCAGAGGCTGAGATTTACCACTTTATCGGCAAAGACATTATCTATTTCCACAGCTTGTTCTGGCCCGCAATGTTAGATGGCGCTGGTTACCGTAAACCTACTTCGGTGTACGCACATGGTTTTGTCACTGTCAACGGCGCCAAAATGTCCAAGTCACGTGGCACTTTTATCAAAGCTCGTACTTATTTAGAGCATTTAAACCCAGAGTATCTGCGTTATTACTTTGCATCCAAACTGACCAGCAACATCACGGACTTAGATTTAAATCTGGAAGATTTTGCCCAAAAAGTGAATGCAGATTTAGTAGGTAAAGTGGTGAATATCGCCAGCCGCTGCGCTAGCTTTATCAGCAAAAAATTCGATGGAAAATTAAGTGCAGAGATTGCAGAACCTGCTTTATTGGCCGAGTTCACAGCTGCAGGCGAAACCATAGCTGAAAGCTTTGAGAAACGTGAATTTGCCCGCGCTATTCGCGAAATTATGGCGCTGGCCGATAAAGCCAACCAATACATTGACGCCAAAGCGCCTTGGGTGCTGGCAAAAAATGAAGCGACCTTAACCGAAGCGCATTTGGTCTGCTCCATGGGCATTAACCTGTTCCGCGTACTGATGCATTATTTAAAACCAGTGCTGCCGGCTATGGCCAAAGAAGTGGAACTGTTTTTAAACGACGAATTAAGCTGGTCGACTTATCAGACGGCGTTAACCAATCACAGCATCAATGTATTTAAGCCTCTGATGCAACGTGTAGAAATGACAAAGGTAGAAGCTATGGTCGAAGGCTCAAAAGAAAACTTACAACCAACAGCTGCACCAGTGGCTAAAGCTGTTGTGGAAACAAAAGCAGCGCCTGCAGCTGATTCTGCAGAAAGCACCATTGAGCCTATTGGTGAGGCTATCACTATTGATGACTTTGCCAAGTTAGATTTACGGGTTGCCCGCATTATCAACGCTGAACACGTCGAAGGCGCGGACAAACTGGTCAAACTGCAACTGGATTTAGGTAATGAGCAACGTCAGGTCTTTGCCGGTATTAAATCAGCTTACCAGCCTGAGCAACTCATAGGTCGTCTGACTGTAATGGTAGCCAACTTAGCGCCACGTAAAATGCGTTTTGGTCTATCCGAAGGCATGGTGATGGCAGCAGGCCCCGGTGGCAGTGATATTTTCTTACTGACCCCAGATGATGGTGCTACGCCAGGTATGAGAGTTAAGTAAAAATACGGGCGGGTCCGATGTATACCCAATGTAATTGGAGTTGCAGGGAGGCGACAAGTGCTTGAGACCCCAGGAGCATAGTCGTCCTATGTGACTGGGGCGAGAGCTCGCAGTCAACAAAGCTGCAGCTTCAAGTACGAAGGGTATAAATCGCCCGCCCTTTTTTGTGACAAGGAAAAGCATGTCTAACATTCTGCGTTCGTTTTCTTCGTTGTATTTTGCCACTTTATTGATGGTACTCGCCTCTGGGGTACTGACCACCTACCTGGGTTTACGCCTCGCCGCCGACTCTGCAGCACAAATCTGGATAGGCGGCATGATGTCGGCTTATTATCTGGGATTAGTGGCTGGTTCAAAAGTTGGACACCGTTTAATAGCCCGAGTCGGTCATATCCGCGCTTTTGTCGCCAGTGCTGGTATCACCACTGCAAGCGCTTTGGGTCATGCCTTGATTGACGACTTAGCTATTTGGCTGGTGCTGCGCCTGATGGTCGGCATGGGCATGATGTGTATGTATATGGTGCTGGAGAGCTGGCTGAATGAGCAAGCCGACAGTAAAAACCGCGGTACCGTCTTTGCCAGTTATATGATTGTCTCTTACTTAGGTTTAGTTCTGGGCCAACTGGCCATCAGTTTAAACCCAGAGCTGACGCTCAAGCCTCTGCTGATTGTCGCAATGTGCTTTGCACTTTGTATTGTGCCTTTGGCACTCACCCGTCGTATTCACCCTGCACCATTGCAACCTGCGCCACTTAAAATCAAATTGTTCTGGCAAAAGGTGCCACAGTCTCTGACGACCATTGCCATGGCTGGTGTTATTGTTGGCTCCTTTTACGGTTTAGCGCCTGCTTATGTCGCGCACAGTGGCGCCAGTACTGAACAAGTGGCGGCTTACATGGCCTCCACAGTCATCGCAGGTTTATTGGCGCAATGGCCTATGGGCCGTTTGTCTGACAAAATTAAACGCAGCCGTCTGATCCGAACCAATACTGTGTTACTCGGTGCTGTCGTGCTTTGTATCGCTATTTTGCCGTTAAGTGGCATTTTTGCGCTTATATTTACTTTTGCTTTTGGCATTCTGGCTTTTACGTTGTACCCGCTGGCCACAGCACTGGCCAATCAGAACGTTGAGCAAGAACACCGCGTGGCTTTGTCGGCCACTATTTTGCTGACCTTTGGTATGGGCGCCAGTATAGGACCATTAATTGCTTCTGCCTTTATGCAACTAGTAGGCAACAGCATGTTGTATGGTTTTATGGCGCTTTGCACTTTGCTGCTGTTTTTACGTTTAACTCATGTCAATTATCAGCAGAAACAACAGGATAAAGAAGTATCACAAGATTATGTGATGGCATCAGGCGATTTGGTTTCATCACCTTTAGCCGCAGCTTTAGATCCAAGGGTTGATGCACAAATGGTGCAGGAGCAAATGGTGCATCCACATCATCCGGATGCTGAATTACCTACAGCAGATCAAGAGTTAAGTAGTATGGACCCTGAGTCTGTATCAAGCACAGAGATAGATAAGGTGGAAGCCATATCCGAGCCCGATACAAATCAAACCTCGGATCAAAATAAACCGGCATAAGCCGGTTTATTTTTAGCTCATGGTAAGAGAAGAGCTCAAAACAGAGTCAGAACCAGTTTTCCTACTACCGCATTGGATTCAAGCAACTGATGCGCCCGCTCCGCCTCAGACCAGTCGATACTTTCTGCCAGCACCGGCTTGAGTTTTCCTTCAGCCAAAGCGCTGCCGAACTCTTGATTGAACTCGCTGATTAAAGCCGCTTTATAACTATCTGTGCGACTTCGCAGCGTGGAGCATAGCAACTGGCCACGCTTTTTCAGCATCAGGCCTAAATCCAGTTGTGGTGTCATACGGCCGCCAAGCATAGAAAGCACGACGATTTGCCCATCCAGTGCCAACAGCTGAATATCTTTGGCTATATAGTCGCCTGCAACAGGATCGATAATTAAATCAAAACCCTGGGGTCGTACTGCTTTTAATTCAGTGACAAAATCCTGAGTTTTATAATTCACAGCAACATCAGCCCCCAAGCTTAAACAGGCTGTGGCTTTATCATCTGAGCCGACAGTGACAGCCACAAAACACCCCAAAGCTTTACCTAACTGAATAGCGGCAGTACCTACGCCACTGGCGCCGGCATGAACAAGCAGAGCCCCCTGATCTGGTAAGCTACCAACAGCACGCATCGCCTGAAAGGCAGTTAAAAATACTTCAGCGCAAGCTGCCGCTTCGCTCATGCCTAAAGCGGCTGGTTTTTTGACTAAATGCTCTGCGGGTAAAGCCACGTACTGGGCATAACCACCGCCAGGCACTAAACCAAACACAGTTTGACCAAGCCATGCTGCGGATACATCATCAGCAACAGCAACTACAGTACCAGCGACTTCCAGCCCTAAAATATCAGACTCGCCGGCTGGCGGCGGATAGGAACCAGAGCGCTGCAGTAAATCTGCTCTGTTCACACCTGCAGCTGCTACTTTCACCAGCACCTGCCCTGCTTTTAACGCTGGCACAGCCACTGTCACCTGTTGCAACTGGCTCTGCTTCCCAGGATTAATCACCTCAATAGCAATCATCTGACTGGGTACAACATAGTTTTGCGTCACTTTAGCCGATCCTTTTCTTTGTTTTGCACTAGTTTTGCTTTAGCTTTTGCGCGCTCTTCACTAAAATAGCGCCCCTTGCCCATCTACAGAGTTCATCTATGTCTCACAGTATCATTTTACAACCCGAACGTGAAAAATCCTTAAGACGCCGCCACCCCTGGGTGTTTTCAAAAGCGGTATTGCAGGTCAAAGGCAAACCTGAATCGGGCGAAACTGTAGATGTACTCACCCATGACGGTAAATGGTTATGCCGCGGCGCCTATTCAGCCGACTCGCAAATTCGGGTGCGTGCCTGGACTTTTAATGAAAAAGAGCAGATTGATCAGGCCTTTTTCACCCGACGTATTCAACGAGCCTGGTCTGTGCGTCAGGATATGTACGATTTAGGCCAAACCAATGGTTTACGTATCGTCGCTGCCGAGTCGGATGGTTTACCTGGTGTGACTATCGACTTATACGCCGACGTGCTGGTCTGTCAGCTGTTGTCCGCTGGTGCTGATGCCAGCCGTGAGCTGATAGTTACAGCGTTAAAGCAAATTTTCCCTGACGTCAGCATTTACGAGCGTTCAGATGTGGATGTACGTAAAAAGGAAGGTTTAAAACCAGTGACGGGCTGGCTACATTTGCCCCGCGATAGCGGCGAAGTAGTAATTTTAGAAAACGGCATGAAAATTCTGGTCGATGTGGTGAATGGCCACAAAACAGGTTTTTATCTGGACCAACGTGATTCGCGTGCCGCAGCAGGCCGTCTGGCGAAAGGTAAAACAGTACTGAACTGCTTTAGCTACACCGGCACTTTTGCGCTGTCGTGTTTACAAGGTGGCGCTGCTCATGTCACCAACGTGGATATGTCGGATTTAGCTTTAAAAACCGCAGAACGTAATTTAGCGTTAAATAACATGGAACTAGCTCACGTCAGTAACGTCAAACAGGACGTGTTTAAGTTGCTGCGCGAATACAAAGAGCAAGGCAAGTTGTTTGATATGGTGATTTTAGACCCACCCAAATTTGCCGACAGCAAAGCCCAGTTGATGCAAGCAGCCCGGGGTTACAAAGATATCAACCGCGTGGCCATGCAGTTAGTCAAACCAGGTGGTTTACTACTGACCTTCAGCTGCTCAGGCTTAATGGAAGAAATGCTGTTTCAGAAAATAGTGGCCGACGCTGCGCTGGATGCCAACAGAGATTGTTTGTTTATCGAAAAACTCAGTCAGTCCAGCGACCACCCTATTGCCAGCTTCTACCCTGAAGGTCATTATCTGAAAGGTTTAGTCTGCAAAGTATTTTAACAGCGTATTTTGATTTGAGGCATTTCCCTCAATTCATCAACTAAGGAGTGTTCGATGACGATGAAAAAATTAGCTTTAGTAGTGGCCGCAGCCTTAAGTTTTTCTGCCGCCGCCGACTGGTCTGTGAACAGTGCGCAATCTAGCCTGAATTTTGTTTCTGTAAAAAATGATGTTGTGGCCGAAACCCACAGCTTTAAAGACTTAACAGGCACATTTACTGAAGCAGGTGAGTTTTCAGTCGCTATTCCAGCGCTGAGCATCGACACAGCTATTCCAATTCGTAACGAACGTATTCTGGAACATGTGTTAGCAGCCAAACAATACGCCACGATCAATGCCAAAGGCAAAGTCGACAGCAAAGTACTTGCGGCCTTAAAAACCGGTGACAGCGTTGTTGTGGAGCAAGCGTTAGATTTGACTTTACTGACACAAACCCAAAGCCTGACGGCCAAAGTAAAAGTGACCAAAGTGTCAGACAGCCAATTGGTCGTCACCACTGTTGCGCCAATTATGCTGGACGTAAACAAATTCCAATTAAATGCAGGCGTAGAAAAACTACGTGAACTGGCAGGCCTGAAATCCATCAGCCCAATGGTACCAACCACTTTTAGTCTGGTGCTGGTGAAGTAGGTTTTTGGTTTAGCTTGATTTGTGAAACAGCCACCCCAAAGGTGGATGTTTCACAAATTCATTATCAAAGAACTTTATTTACTGCCTTTTCTAAAGATTGCTAATGAGTCTAAAAATCCTTCATAAAGACAAGAGCCGTATTCACCATCAAATTCAGACAACCCAGCTAAGTCAACATCACGGAAAACTATACGTCCATAACAATATACAATACCAACCGCTTGCTGCAGTTCATTTCTAAATATTTGTACTTCGTCTATTGAACCAATATTGTAGAGCTCTCTGATAGCTCTTCCAGCTAGAATTAAATCACGATTCAATCTTTGCAAGATTAAACTTAGTTTTGGCGTACCCCTCGCTGTCTTTATTTTATTTAGGCATTCAGTTCTTAATTGTTCGAAATTAATACCTTCGAATTCGTGCTCTTTAGCATCAAGCAATTTCCCGTAAACAGTATAGAAATTTTCTTCTAAAGAAAAATATGAACGACCGATATCAGTATTAGATACAGGTCGATGACGCAGTTGCATATGTATTGAATCAACTTTATCACGCATGTAAGGCATCAACTGCTGATAGCGAGCGATACGAAACTGTTCGTCTAAGTTACTACGTTGCTGCTTGAGATTTTCTTCTTCTATTTCAACACTTTTTTGCGCAGCACTTGCAGATTTTTGCAGTTCTTCACGAGTTAGTTTTAATTCTTCCGTCTGGATTTTGATTGTGTAAAGAAGAAGCATAAACGAACAGAATGCTAAAAACGGATTAAGCATACCACCAAAAAAATCCCCGGCCTGCCCCCACACAGCAGGATCCGTAGAGAAACCATACCCGACATGTTTAGAATAAAACGAAGCGATATATGCAAACACGGCATAAACAAAACAACCTGTAATTCCAATTAAATATAGCCAAGCAGCTTTCCCTAATGCCACGTTTAATAAATCCACAGCAGTATGATTTCTAATATCCATACTACGTAATTTATTGAAATAATTAACAGCACTATAGGCTAACCAAGAAAGAAAAAATAAAATTATTATATAATCTAGCGACCTATAATTCTCAGGTGAATCATTGATAACTTTACAAAAAGCTGTTGCTCTATCTTCGCAAAAGTAACTTAACATTTAGATTCCTTACCAGTACTCAATGGACTCTGTCGACAAGCCGCCAGTGATAACATCATGAAGTACCTCAAAATACAACACCCATTATTATTGTGCAAAGATCCATAAATTGAGTTTGAAACTAAACCAACTACAGTCCCCACCCCCTTAGCCGCAAGCCGTTCAAAAATGGGTGGCCAAGGTTTTAAGACGAGGAGTGTTTGAGGGAGGAGCGGTAGCGACGAACGAGTTGCCGAGTCGCCTTGGACGCACTTTTTTGAGCGGGCTTTCGCAGCGGCCAGGGTCGCCTTTTCTTTGCGCCACTTTCTTTTGGCGACGCAAAAGAAAGCGGCTCGCCAACGGCGAAAGCGTTAATTTACTGAAGTCCAAGTTTTACTTTTAGACGGTTTTCTTTATAAAAATACGAAGCTGCCCGGTTCATTTCCTGCCAATTAACGAAAGTTGTAGTCGCTCTTACATGTTGATTCCATTGAGTCGAATTGAGAGTATCTTGGCTCATGTCCACCACACCAGAAGCCCGCGCAAACTCTTGCCAAGAATTGAAATGGCAACATGTTGCTAAAAACTCAGGACTTAGTAAGGCAGACAACATGACTTCTTCAGCTTTGTCCTCAGACAAGATGACAGTGCAGTGATGGCACAGGACTACTAAATGCTGTCCAACCTGAACATAGTTTTTTATGTCCTTATGAGTTAAATGCCTTTGACAGCATTTGCAGGCTTTTACATAACGCCCAGTCGTATCTAACTGCAGACCTATTTCATTTAACATCGCCTGACAGCTGCCACATACAACCCGATTTTCCCCTTGAGCCTTAATCTGATGACGTTCAGCTTTGTCGCTGATTTGAATACCACAACGAAAACATACTGAAAGCTTCGGGCTTGAATAATAAACAACTAGCCAAATCAGAGTGCACAGAGAACCCAAAAGACCTAAAATCGTTGATAAATCAATGCTACCACGCATAGCCTGTCCTATTTTATCGGGGTAATCTCTTATGTATCCCCCTGACATATATTTATTACAGTTATCCAAAATACAACTTTCGTAACTATCGCGCAAAACTTAACTTGTTGATTAGATCTGCGGTAATTAAGGATTAACCGATCAAACAGCCCGTGCCCAATTTGTCTTTCATCCACCTTGAAATTCCCCTTTTTCCCTGACACTTTTAACACGACAAATTCAAAAGGAGAGGAAGATGAAACTGTTACTCGTAGTCACCACCCTACTCGCTACAGCCCAACTCCAAGCTGCCACAGCAAACCACCAAATCAATTGCCAGGCCAAAGATCAAGGTACTGTTGATCAACTAATTTGTTCAGACCAGGAGCTACTTAAACAGGATCAGCAACTGGCAGAGGTATACCAGCTGGCTTTGCTAAAAGCTGCCAATGAAAAACCACCATTGTTAAAAGCTGAACAGCGCGGTTGGGTAAAAGGTAAAGCCGACTGCTGGAAAGAACAGGATAAAAAAGCATGTGCTTCAAAGCTCTATACCCAGCGTATTGCCGAGTTACAGGCACGTTATGAACTGGTGCCTGTCAGTAAAAAGCTGCTGCTCAGTTGTGACAATAAACCGGCCAATGAAGTATCAGTAAGGTATTACCCAACTATTCCAGCCACTCTGATTGCAGATTACGGCGATCAGGTCTCTTTAATGTATCAACAAACTGATCGTAATTACGTCGGTAGAAATGAAAAGTTATCAGAGCAAAACAGTGTCTTCACTTTACAATGGGGTTATGAAGCACCATTGCAAATCTGTACAATTAAATGATACCGGAAAACCTCAAGCTGGCATCAATGCACTAAAGGTTTAATCTCTAGCTTAAAACAACTCAATAGCGGGTTGGCTGTCATTAGTTTTGGGTTTCCCCAACACGTCATTGTGAGTTTCTTGTTGCTGTTGCATTACATATCGCTCTCTATGCGATTCCAAAAGCATTTCCAATGGAGGGAGCAAAATAGGTTGGTCAGGCGAATTGTCTAACTGATCAGATAATTGACGGAAATGTGCAATTAACTCATCAAACAAATGTTGCACGCTTTCCAGTTGTTGGCGACTAATATCCTGAAACTGCATATTCCCCAAAGCCTCTACTATACCGTTATGGATAAAGGTCATAGCTTCTTTACTTTCTTGACTTAACAACTCTACATAGTTATTCAACTCGCTGAAGTCTTGAAGGATCGCCTGTAAGCTAGTGGAGACTTCTGTCACTTTTTGCATCTCATCCTGAGTGTGGTCACCTGCCAGTACAGAGGCAAGATTTTTTGAAACAGTTTCACTGACTGCAATGATCGCCCGATCAATGGCGGCTGTAGCGGACTCAGTTTCCTGAGACAAGGTTCTCACCTCATCAGCAACAACGGCAAAACCACGACCTGCTTCACCAGCCCTTGCAGCTTCAATAGAAGCGTTCAAAGCTAAAAGGTTGGTTTGTTTGGCAATATTTCGGATCAGGCCTGTTAAGCCTGTTAAGCCTTTCACTTGTTGGAGTACTTCTTCTATTCGGTCATGATCCTTGTGCACCTGATCTGACTTTGCGGAAATATATTCTGACATTTGCCGCAACAACTCCTGATCAGTGAAGAGTCTTTGAGCTTGAATCTCTTTAATGGATTGAGCCTCTTGCACATTTTTATTCAATCTTTCCAGTAAAGTGCCGCTTAACTTATACAAAGAATCCAACACCTGCATAATTTTAAGCGAGCCCTTCTCCGTTTCCGTATTCGCAGACTCAATATGCTTAGCCATTACTTCACCAAACAGCGGCAAATAACTAAGATCGTTATACAAGAAACGCTGATTATCCGAAATCGAACCTTGGTCTGCATTGAAGATGCCGTCGGATTTCCCTGGAGATTGTTCTTTAACAAAAAAATAATGGTAAGCCATCAGACCAGAAAAAATTAATGTCAATTCGACGATAAATAATGTTACGGACCAGGAGCCGCTCAGGACATAATGCGTCGCTTGCAAAGAGACTGTCACTAAGAAAGCAATGCAAAGACCGGGCTTAGCAGCAGAAATAAAATTTTTCTGAGTCATAGACCACCTCAAACACCCGGTAAAACCTGACGGACAATTTTCAACAAATCAGGACCACTGATAGGTTTCACCATCCAACCGGTCGCTCCATTTTGCTTAGCCTCATCTCTTTTTGCAGCCTGACTTTCTGTCGTCAGAGCGAGAATAGGGGTAAAGCGTAAAAGGGCGCGGGCATTTTTAATAAACTCTATGCCATTCATGTTGGGCATATTAATGTCTGTAATGATCAAATCTGGCTTTAAACCTGCTTTTAATTTATTGAATGCCTCTAAACCGTCTTTTGCCGTATCAACCTTCAACCCTGACATTTCCAGAGTTTGTTTTACACTCATTAGCATGGTTGCAGAATCATCAACCACAAATATTGTTTTTGACATCTTAAGCCTCCTATTGGCTCGTATATAAAGAAGCAGAATGAACGAACCACGAAGCAAACTCAGGCTTACGTGGATACTTATGGATAGGAATTTGAAAAACAATCAACAATTGAAAAACAGAGCCATGCAGATGATCACATTCTTGAAGGTCGACTTTAGTAAAAAGCTGCTGCTCGTATTGAGCATAGATGATTTCGGCATCTTCTACGCCTATGGCACCACTTAGTTTGAGAATTTTCCCTCTACGATTAATTCCCATTAGTGAAACTCCTTCGGATTAAGGATCAGTAACACAGAACCATCACCCAATAAGGCAGACCCCGCATAAAGAGGCATATTTCCGAGCTCTCCAGGTAACGGCTTTAGAATGATATCAATCACTTCGTAGAAATCATCCACCAGCAAACCAAGCACCTCACCCTGACTTCGAACCACAAGCAGAGCATATTCTTGCTCTTCATTTTGTAGTTGAGCTTTATCGATCGACAGGAGTTGATTTAAAGAGCGTAGTGGTATTAGTTTGCCACGCAGGACTGTGGTCATTGTTTGCTTGATGTATTGAACAGCTGAAACGGGCAGACGCACAGTTTCTACAATCAAATCCATGGGTATTCCGAAGGTTTGCTGGTCCGACGCGATAACCATGACATTGGTGACCGCCATGGACAGAGGTAAGGACAAGCTAAGCCGGGTTCCCTTACCCGCCTCACTAGATAACTGAACTGTTCCACCAACACGCATCACAGCTGTCTTGACGACATCCATACCAACGCCACGCCCGGATAAATCAGTCACCTGTGTTGCCGTAGAAAAGCCAGCAGCAAAAATTAACTGTATAGCCTCCTGGTCAGTCATTTTTTCCAATTGTTCTTCAGTAATCAGCTGCTTTTCCCAGGCTTTACGCTTTATAGCCACAGGATCTATGCCGCGACCATCATCTTCGATCAAAATGATGACACGGTCCGACTCTTGGCTAGCATGAATTTTTAGCACGCCTTGTGGTGATTTTCCGAGCTTCACCCTTTCCTCGGCAGTCTCCAAACCATGATCCAGACTATTTCTCAGTATATGAATCAGAGGGTCCGCCAAAGATTCAATAATGGTTTTGTCGGCTTCGGTCTGTTCCCCCTGAATTTGTAAGTCGACCTCCTTACCTAACTTACGAGCTATGTCCCGCACTAATCGCGGAAACCGCTGGAAAATGAAAGACACAGGCATCATGCGAACTTGCATGATGGCATCCTGCATCTCTTCGACAATTCTGTTGATCACAGCGTACTGTGTCTTAATATCCCTTGAAATTTCTCGATTGCCATAATAAGTCTCGGCTTTATTTGCCAGATAAGGTAAGCCATTTTTAGCAACTACAATTTCGCCAATCAGGTCCATCAACCTATCAATTTTACTTTGTTCGACCTTCAATACTTTTCCAACAGTTGAATCATCCGCTCTCCTGCCGAATTTGCTGTCGCTGTTGTTTTCAGCAAGGCTGTCGTCCGTTGGATGAGCAGTTGCATCTGAGCTTGGGGAGGCTGCGATGTGATCAGCTACTTCGATTACACTACTAGTCTCAGCCCCCTTTGCTGACAAAATACTTAAGATCCAATCTCTGATTTGGCTGGAGGAACTTTCATCAGTGAGCTGAGGCAGAGGAGGAATATCTACCGGTAACTGGTTCTTCACGGCGTTAAGTGTGTTAAAAACCGCAGCTAACATGCCCTTTGGAGCACCAGTTTCTTGATGGAGCTTTAAAATCTCCAGCTGAATACCCAAAATATCAGTCACTGCCGGATCCAATTCTATTGCAGCGACTGCAGGACCAATAGCCTTGCCTCTAGAAAGATTGAACCAAGAAACTTGCTCTGGTACGTAACGAAAATGCTGCGCAATTTCCTGCTCTGAGGCCTCGCTTAACGCAAGATAGCGCAACTGAGATTGGTAGCAATCATAAAGCGTGACTTCAGAAGATCTAACCGCTGCGCCCCAAATCAGGCCTGGAAGCTGCTGAACCAAGTAGAACGGGTCTTCTCCTTTAAAAAAACAGCTAGATTCTGGTTGGTAACTCACTAAATAACCAGAACCTGATAGCAACTCAATTTGTTGCAGTATGACATCAGGTAAGTCTTTTAATAATTCACTATTTTCCTTCAGCGCCTGTTCCTGAGGATTATGGCTGTAGTCCAATTCTGAATTTTCAACGCTCTCATCACTTTGCGATATATTGATGGAAGTGATGAACTCGCGTAGTACCGATGATTGTTTGTTGGCCTGCTCGATAAACTCTTCGTTTTTATATGTCTGAGCAGCAATTTGGTCTACCAAATAACCGACAAAATCCATAGTGTCGAGCAACGGATCAGCCAGAACAGGAGAAAAAGTTAAACGCTCGTCCCGAACCGCATCCATCAAATCCTCTGCCGCATGCAGTACCTGAGTCATAGCCCTAAATTCAAACAATCCACTGTTACCTTTGAGGGTGTGGACCAACCTAAATAGCTCAACAACTAGCTGCTGATCCTGCGGCCTTTGCTCAAGTGTCAGCAACAACTCACTTACGGACTGCAAACAATCACGTGCTTCGCTGATAAACTGCTGCAGCAATTCGTTCATAGCTAACCCTCGCCACCAAGTAACAGTGAGGAATACTTCAATAAATCGGCAGGCTTAATAGGCTTTAAAAGATAGAAATTTGCACCAGATTCAAATGCGCGGATCCTGTCATGTTGCTCGGCCTCAGTCGAAATCATGATAGCAGGCCCTTGCTTGATATCCCGAGTCCGCAAATCACGGAGAAAATCATAGCCGTTCAACAGCGGCATATTGATGTCAACAAGGTAGAGGTCATAGGGCGAATTCAACGCTTTCTCCAGCGCCTCAACTCCATTGATAGCTTCATCCACCAGAAAACCGGCCTGCTGGAGAATTTGTCGGTGATACATTCTAACGGTCGCGGCATCATCAACCACCAGAATGCGTTTGCTACCTGGGTTCATTTTTGCTCCGGCTTCTGATAAACAATAGCTTCAGGATATTTTTTGATGCTAAACAATGAGGTAATCCTACTCATAGATTCAGAATGCCCGAGGCAGACAAATCCCCCGGGATTAAGCGCATCAAAAAAAACCTCTGCAGCTTTACGCCTCGATAAATCATCAAAATAAATCAGTAAGTTACGACAAAAAATCACATCAAAATTTCGGTAAGATCGGGTTTCTGCAACCTCTGACAAATTGACTCTGGTGAATTCAACTGAGTCACGCAAGTCATCACAAATTTGGTAGTCGCCATTTTTCTTTCTAACAAAATAGCGTGCAAGCAAAGCGGGTTCTACATGCTGCACAGAACGAGGCGAGTAACAGCCCAAACGGGCTTTGTGTAGAATGTCTGTGTCTATATCTGAAGATATCAACTCCACATCCCAGTTCGCTATTTGTGGCCAGTGCTCGAGTAGATAAATAGCAATGGAGTAAGGTTCCTCACCTGAAGACGAGGGGACAGACCAAATACGCAAGCGCGAGCCTGGTTTTTTCAAGGCACAAACCGCGGGTAACATGGATTCAACCAAACACTTAAACTGATAATCTTCACGGAAAAAATAGGTCTCATTGACTGTCATCAGATTAGTCAGCTTTTGTAGCTCGTCACCCGAAGCTTGAAACCTCAGCGTATTGAAGTAGTTGCGAAAAGATTCTGACTGTGTAACCTCTATCCGCTCGACTAGCCTTTTGTCTACAAAATATCTCTTGTTGTCGTCAAATTGAATACCTGTCTTCCGGTAAAAAAACTCCCGGAATTTTTGAAACTCTTCGAGACTGATTTCAATAGTCGCCACTTAGCCACCTTTGATCCGCGAAAGCGCCAAATCAATGGCAAAGTGCATAAAAGGCTCTTCTGGAAATCTGCCTCTTAATGCTAGTAATGGCTTTTCCGCTGCAACGCTGCCAACTTCTGCCAATAGATCCACTGCTGTTGCGCAAACGTTGACATGACCATCATGTTGAATCACATCCAGTAACCATTCTTCCACTTTTGTATGGCGCAGGGATTCGAGGATATTCACGGCAAAAATCCGTACATCGGGGTCTGAATCATGCAATAGCTCATGCATAACAGCAGCTACCGAATCAGGCATAAGTTTCAGTGCCTCAATAGCGTCATTGCGTAAATTGGCTTCTTCGCTGCGCAAACAAGCCACTAGACCATTCACTGCATCTGAGCTATCAGTCTGAGTCAGAGTTATAAAGATTGCCTCTCGTACTGTAGGGTCTGGTTCATTTTCCAGACACTCCAATAGCTCGGGCACTGCCTGAGGAAACTGTATCAGGTCCCGCGCTGCCCATCTCCTGCTCGCGGTGTCGCCTGTCGCCAAGGTATGCAATAATCCAGCTAAATCCCGACTGGATTTTCGCTGTTCATCGCCAGAAAACTCTTGCTGATCACTTTTTACAAATCCCATAGCTGTCCTTACCTGCACGCCCAGTGCAGCAATTGCTGAGCTATTTTATTGACCGGTAGCACAAGAGTCGCACCTCGTCTCTCGATCAGTTCTTTTGGCATCCCGAAAACCACCGCAGACTCTTCAGATTCAGCTATTGTCTTACCACCATTGGCATGAATACGACTAAATGCCTCAGCACCGTCATCCCCCATTCCAGTAAGTAACACTGCTATCAAACGATCCGCATTACAGCACTCAAGAGCTGAGCGCCCTAATAACTCAACAGAAGGATGCCAGCGAAATCTCGGATCTTCTGGTTTGGGCTGCAAATGCAACACACCAGACCGTATGCTAAACACCAGATCGGCGCTACCTCGGGCTATATAAACTTTGCTAGGTTCCACCGGAAGTAACTGCCCGACTTCCAGAACCTCCAAAGCGCACAGTGCGTTGAGTCTGCTCGCAAAAGGCCCTGTAAATGCGGAAGGCATATGCTGAGCAATCACCACAGGATATGGAAAATCACTTGGTAGCGATCGGACTATTTGTTCCAAAGTACCAGGTCCACCAGTAGAGACGCCGATGATGACCAGACCATCCAGTTCTGCCTCATCATCAACTAGAGTATGCTGGTTAACTCTTCTAGTGGTTGGCGCAGATACCTTTGACCACTTTGCCCCAGACTCTGCAGAGGCAAAATTACCGCTGGAATTAGACTGCAACTTTGTAGGTAGCGATCCAGCTTCAGGTTTTTTCCTGCAACCGCTACGCAATCTGGCCTTAGCTGCGGCCCTGACTTTCGTGAGTAATTCCCGTTCAATCTGGTCCAATGCGAGTGAAATGGTGCCATCGGGTTTGGCAATATAATCAACAGCTCCAAGCGCAAGGGCTTCCAAAGTTGCAAGAGCTCCCTGGGCGGTTAAGGACGACAGCATGACTACAGGTACGGGCCGCTGTAACATAATTTCTGCTAAAGCAGTCAACCCGTCCATTTCGGGCATATTGATATCCAGAGTGATGACATCAGGCTGAAATTCTTGGTTCATCGCTATGGCTTCAATACCATTTTTCGCACTTTGCACCACAAAATCACCAGATTCCTCCAACAAAGAACCAATCTTTTTGCGCATCAGCGCCGAATCATCCACCACAAGAACTTTAATTGCCATGATGATGACCTACCCTACCTGCTAAGCAGTCAGCAAAGCCCCAAGCTTTTGCTGCTCTTCGTTATCCATCAGATGATGTGGCTCTATGAGCTGGATCATACGTTTTTGATGTTCTAGATTTGCTACTCGCCCAAGCAACCTCGTTTGCTCCGCAGAGAGTCTGGGAGCAGGCTCGATCAATTTTTTAGGGATTTTCAGAACTTCAGTCACAGCATCTACGATGAACCCCGTCCGCACTCCCCCAAGAACAAACACCATAATGCGCTGCCTGTCATGGCGCTCTATCGAATCAAGCCCCAGACGTTTGCGCTGGTCCACCACAGGTAGGACCAATCCTCGCAAATTAATAATGCCTTCAATAAAAGCTGGAGCTTTTGGTACTGCAGTAAGTTCATCCGGAATTCTGACAATCTCCTGAACACTGGCTATAGGAACTCCAAATTCTCCCTGTGCCAAATGGAATACAACAACCTGCTCTTCATCTTCTTCGTTCAGTTCAATTTCGTCGATTTCGGCACCTTCTTGCTGCTGCATCTGCTGAACCTCTTCAATTGCTTGCTTGATGCTATTAACTCTGAATAGACTTTCAACATCTATAACAGAAACCAGCCTTTTACCTTGATTAAGCCGACAGATTTGGCTTATTTCTTTCAAATCAGCTGCTTGTGCTAGCAGAGTTGGCATGGGGTCAATCAAGTTATATGGAACTCTTAGCACCTCTGATACAGAGTCAGTGACAACGCCTATCGAATTGCCCTGAACAGAAACAACAACAACACGACTGCGGTCATCCATGGTTCTGTCAGGTAAACGAAACATCTGGCGCAGACTAACCAAGGGTAGGAGCCTCTCCCTTAAGGTCATAATTCCAAGAACATGCCCCTGAGCTTTTGGTACCCGAGCCATATCATCTGGTATTTGGACAATCTCCTGCACATCGATAATATCCACTGCATATTCTTGCGACTCCACACTGAAGCTTACGAGCTGACGCTCATCAGAGCTGTCTTCTTCAGTGACAACATGGTCGGCTTGCGTCACAGTATGGACAGCTTTTTGTAACATAGGGTCCAGAGATAATTCACTAATTTCCCGGAATTCTTCAGCAATCAGTTGTCTAAAATTTAACACCATAATCATGTTTTTTTGACCTGCAACCCGAAGAACCCCAGACAACAGATTGCTGTCGATACTAGAGTGAATTCCATCAACACTCTCTATTTGGCTAGGCTCAACACTGATCACGCTTGCAACCTTGTCAACCACAAAACCAAGAGCCTGGCCAAGATCAATCACTAAAGCACGGGTTGAATCGTCGTGATTCAACTCAACGAACTGAAAAACACGACGTAGTGAAATTATAGGGAGTACTTTGCCCCGTAAGTTGGCCAAGCCAAACAAGGCTGCGGGAGCCAGAGGCACACGAACTGTCTGCGGCACTCTGATTATTTCCTGCACAGGTGTCATTTCAACAGCAAACTGCTCACCATTGAGCATAAAAGTAACAAACTGCTGGCTCAAATCTCTTTGTTGCGGATCTTCAGAGGCTGTCGAAACATTTGCTGGCTCAAGCTCTGCATTCATGTTTCACCTCAGAGACTTTGCAGTTCATCAGCAAGCGAAGCAATTTCTTCGATCGCGGCAGCTAGCTCTTCCGCGCCCTGAGATTGCTGATGAGCTGCGCCAGCAGCTTCTGTCGCTGCTCGTTCAGCTTCCTGCGCTGCAGAAGAAATCTGCTCTATCCCTTTCTGTGCCTGACTTATAGCAGCGGCTATTTCAGTCGCAGCATCCAGAATTTGAGCTGTGCAGCGGTCTATATCGGTGATATCTACTTCTATAGCTTGTAGATTAGCTGTAGCAATCTTGGCTTGTTCAGTCTCGGAGACTGCAGACTTCACAATCTCATCCAAATCTGAACTGACAAGGCTGATTTGGTCCTGAACCCCTTTGACTAAATCCTTGATACGGTCTGCATTTTCCGCAGAATCCCGAGCCAGATTACGAATATCGGTGGAGACAACAACAAAACCTTTACCAAACTCACCCGCTCTGGCTGCTTCAATTGAACCGTTTACAGCCAACATATTTGTTTGTATGGAGACTGTAGTAATAGCTTCGACAATTTTATCTATGCGCCTTGATACCTGCTCCAGGTCTTTAACCTGCTTGATACTCGTCTGAGTCGTGACAACAGAGTTTTCAATGCCATTGATTAACTGATCAACAGCTGCCTTGTTTTGAGCCAATAAAGATGCGACGTTGCGCACCTTCTCAGCTCCCAAACGAGCGCGGTCTAACGCAACCTCCAACCCACGTTTAATTTGGGTCACGGCAGCTACAGATTCCTCTGTGGCTGCCGCTGAAGTTTGAGCACCACGACGGATCTGCTCTATAGCCGTCATGATTTGAGCTGCGGCTCGGTTCAACTCCTGCACTGCGGAAGAAAGTTCCTCTGCGCTCGACGCCACGTCTTCTGCACTTTTCGCCACATTAGTCGAATTCTTTAGATCATCTGCTATATCAGACAAATCCTGAGCAGCTTTTTCACTTTCAGTCAGAGCCTGAGTTTGTTCATTCACAGTTTTTGCAGTCTCTTCTGCCGCTGCTGATTGCTCTTCTGCTGCTGCTGCTATTTCTTCTGCTCCGCGCAATGCTTGATTTGCCGCCTCATTGGATTGCTGCGCGCCTACAGCAATCTCTTGCATGCCCCTGACCACATCAACTACGTCTGTTCTAATTTGAATAAGCACTGAGCTTATACTTTTACCTTTTTCAACTTCGCCATTAATGTTATTTGCAGACTGATTAATACCCTGAGCTATGCCTTTGACTTCAGATTGAATTTGGCCCACCAAATCCTGAATTTGTTTTGCGCTTTTCTCTGAAGTTTCGGCCAGAGTTCTTACCTCATCTGCAACTACCGCAAAACCCTTGCCGTGTTTTCCCGCACGTGCCGCTTCTATCGCGGCATTTAACGCAAGCAAGTTAGTTTGGTCTGCAATTCGTACTACGGCTTTAACAATATCGCCGATGTTTGCCGCTTGCTTCTCCAACTCAACCACCTGACGCACTGAGCCTTCCTGACGGACAGCAGCTACACCCACATTGTCAATCAGACGGCTAATATCATCTGCAGTCTTTTGGACAAGTTGCTGGACTATTTCACTTTTGGTCTGGCTTAAGTTGGCACTGTCTAATTGTCTGTTGATCGCCGATACGACTTGTTTAAAAGCCTGCAAAGATTCCTGAGCAGCACCAGCGGATTCTTCTGCGCCTGATGCAATCAGATCTGATGCTCTTCGCAATTCTTCAGAGGCAGCAGAAGCTTCAGTGATGCCTGAAGAAAGCTGGGCTGTTGCAGCTGCTATTCGCTCAGCGGCCTGTTGCTGCTTTGCCAAAGTTCTTGCTCTTCTGCGCTGAGCTTCAGCTTCGCGGGATGCCGCAGCAGCTGGTTTGGCCGTTTCAACTGTACCGCTGTTGCTACCATTTCTTTTGACTAGTGCCACCTGGATGCCTCCGGTTTTCAGATTGGAGTGTAAGCCTGTGAGTGCAGCTATGAACACTGAGGTTTAGCTCTCACAACTCACAACATCGAGTAAACAATGATGAGTTGATTTTAACCATAGGATCTCTTTTGTCCTCTGCCAAATTTTTTCTAAAATATATTAGGTTAACGCTTGGAACCTTAGTGTTTATGTATAAAAGTGAAGAATTTAGAGAAGGTAAGTAGCACCTTAAGCCTTAGTTTGCGTAGGGTCTCTAAGGCAAGCTACCCGACCTGCGTAAAAGGCGTGAGGGGGTATAGTATTGGAGATAAAAACTATAAGAATAGAGATGCCTGCGAATTGCGTATTGAGACTCTGAGACCCAGGTTCATTAGCTGCAAAGCGACCCGAGTCTAATATGAATTAAATGCTTTGCATCGAGACCGAAGTTAAGTCAAAAATAGTGGTAAGAGGTTCATCCTCTGTGGTTGCTGCAGCACAACGAAAGGAAGCACCACTGAGTGTAAGAAGCGCTCCCACCAAATGGAACTTGTTCATAAATGGCCGAATAGATTAGATATACAACTCATGGGAGCCTGCCAGCACCACTTAAGTAAAGTTTGCTAACCCTAAATAATGGTTCTTAACTGTTGCAGCCTCAATTCAACTCTATGATTTGCACACCCAACTGATAACAGTCTTCCTGCTCCTGAGCGCAGCGCATCACCTTAGCGTGGGCAGATAAAGGTGGAATACTGGGATTGGCACTTTCCATCTTGATGTAGAGCATAATGCCCATTTCAAGAGGTTCATCTATTTCCAGCGACATGCCTGTAGAGCTTAAATCGCGGCAAATGCCGTTAATTACCCGGCCTGACTGCGGATCATTGATCATCAGTTGAACCTGAGCGTTTACCATCATGCGGTAGTAGTTGCGTTTATCACTGTGGCCTAACATAGACTTCACTGCCTTCCCATATTGAACTGAAGCTGCGGCGGCCCTGCTGCAACTCCTATGACTTCGGGTTTGATGTTCTACTAATTGGTATCTTTTATAGATCGCAGGCAGGCTTGTGTAAAGGCTTATTTGCGTATATTGATGTCATGGCTCTGGCTACTGCTTTATTTGCACAGCAACGTGTCAGCCTAGCCCGCCTTGGCCTCTTTACTTACTTCGTAAGATGACTGCAGAGCAAATCATCCACCAGCAGTTGGATATGTCTGGCGCTTATAGGTTTACTGACAAAAGCATCAGCGCCAGCATCAAGCGCTATCATTTCATCACGCGGAGAGTCCAATCCGGACATCATCAGAATTGGAATATGGCCAGTTTCTGGGGTGTTTTTTAACAAACGGCAGGTATCCAAGCCATCCAGTCCTGGCATGCAGATATCCATCATCACAAGATCAGGTTGGTGCTGCAGCACCAGCTGCAGAGCCTCAACACCACTTTTGGCGTAGCTGACCTGATAAAAAGGTGACAAGGCCAATTCGAGTAAACGAAACATAAAATCTTCGTCGTCTACTATCATCACCTTTTTTTGTTTCAACTCCATCTCCTGCGTCCTTGTCGTAGTGTCCATGTCAACGCTTCGATGCGCCCAGTCGAAGTGTATGGCTTATTTAGCTTTTTGCCAAAAATAAAGCCGAATTTACTTTAACTCACTCACCGCCTGCAAAATACGTTTTACCGATACCGGATACGGGGTGCCTAAGGTTTGAGCATGTAAGGATACCTTAAGTTCCTCCAGCATCCAGCGAATATCTAACACTGGCTGTGGGATAGCACGGCCTGCATATTTGCCGAGCAAGCTTTGATAAGCATCTTGCGCTTTTTGGTACTCCTGCGACATCAGACGGTCCCGATTTGGATCGACAGGTAGTTTTTCCTGGCGTTTTTGTAGCGCTTGTAAATAACGCAAGATGGCATCTAACCGCGCTGCGCCATGAGTACTGACAAAACCCTTAAACAGTAGAGAGTCGAGATGTTGCTTGATTTCTCCCTGTCCTTGCACATGTTTTAACTCAACTTTACCTTTGAGCTTTTTCTGAATTTCATGGCCAAGAGTCAAAATCTGTTCTACTTTCAGTGCGATACGTACTACTGCTTCCCCAAGCTCAGCCCGGATTTTCTCTTTGACCGCATTGAAATCAGCCTCGGTTTCAGGCCAGGCTTGCTCGCTGATCAGCTGATCCACAGCAGCAGCAATACAATCGTCAATCAACTCCAGTACCTTGCCAAAAGGATTAAAATACAAACCCAGTTTGGCTTTATTGGGCAAGGACTCCTGCAGGTATTTCACAGGTGAAGGCACGTTCAGCAAGACCAAACGACGCAACCCCAGCTTGCTGTGTTCAGCCGCCTGTTCTGCGTTATCCAGTAACTTAATAGACACAGAATCTTTATTGTCCACCAAAGCCGGATAGGCTTTGATTTGATAACCGGCCTGCATTTTGATGTATTCACGCGGTAGCTGGCCAAAGGTCCACTGTGTCAGTTGCTCTTGCTCTATGCCCCGCTCTGCCACCTGACTTAAGTTCTGTTGGACTTTGCCTTGCAGCTCTTGTTTTAGAAGGGCCAAAGAGCGGCCTTGTTTTAACGTAGTCCCCTTTTCATCCACCACCTTAAAGTTAAACTTCAGGTGAGTTTCAATACCGGATAACTCCCAGGCATCTTCCGGAATAGTCACACCGGACATACGTTTTAATCTGTTGCTGACCACATCCAGCAAAGGGCCATCTTCAGGCTGAATACTTTGCAACAAGGCATCGGCGTAGTTAGGCGCAGGCACAAAGTTACGTCTGTATTGTTTTGGCAGGCATTTAATCAGCGCCACCAGCAAATCATGCCTTAAACCTGGGATCAGCCAGTCAAAACCTGTTTCTTCCAGCTGATTTAACAAGGACAAAGGTACGACAAGACTGACGCCATCATCCGGCGCGCCTGGTGAAAAATGATAATCCAGCGGCAAGGTTAAATTGCCCTGACGCCAGAATTCAGGAAATTTGTCTGCTGTTACCTCTGAAGCGTCACGCTTGTACAGCTGTTCTAAATCCAGATTTAATAACTTCGCGTCTTTGGCCTTAGCTTCTTTCCACCATTTGGCAAAATCGACTCTGTTATTGGCCCAGACCGGGATTCGCTCGGCATAAAACGCGGCCAATGTGTCTTCATCGACCAATATATCGCGCCGTCTGGCTTTTTCTTCCAGCTCTGTCACTTGCTCGATTAGCTTTTGGTTATGAGCTAAAAAGCTTTCGTTCAGGCCTAAATCCTGCTCCACCAAAGCACTGCGGATAAAAATACTGTGACAAGTCGACGGGTCTATTTTGCTGTACAGCACAGGGCGTTTACCGACTATGATCAAGCCATACAAAGACACCTGCTCATAAGCCACTACTGCGCCTTTTTTCTTCTCCCAGTGCGGCTCGCTGTAGCTACGGGTAACCAAATGCATAGCTGCAGGTTCAACCCATTCTGGCTCAATTTTCGCCACGGCACGGGCATAGAGCTTGGAGGTTTCCACCAGCTCAGCGGCCATCACCCATTTGGGTTTACGTTTAAATAAGCTGCTGCCAGGGAAAACAAAAAAGCGGCTTTGGCGTGGGCCCATATAATCGGCGTCGCTGTCGCGGCTACCAATTTGGCCTAATAAACCTGTCAGTAAAGCACTGTGAATTTGCTCATAGGACGCAACTTGCGAGTTCAGGCTCCATTGCTGCTCGGTGCAAATCTGACACAACTGGCCAAATAGGTCCTGCCATTCGCGCACCCGCAGGTAATTGAGCAGTTCTTGTTTACACAAGCGGCGGAACTGGTTATTAGTCAGCTCGTCCTGCTTCTCTTGCAGATAAGCCCAGAGTTTGAGCCAGGCACTGAAATCTGAATCCGGATCAGCAAAGCGGCCATGCAATTCATCGGCTTTTTGCTGTTTATCCAAAGGACGCTCGCGTGGGTCCTGAATAGACAAAGCCGAGACTATCACCAGTACTTCCTGCAAGCAGCTGTGTTTTGTCGCTGCAAACACCATGCGGGCTAAACGCGGATCGACTGGTAAACGGCTGATTTGACGCCCTAAATCAGTCATTTGCAAACTATGGCTATTGGACTGAGGCTTGACAGCGCCCAGCTCTTCCAACAGTTTTATACCATCATTGATAAAACGGCTGTCTGGCCGCTCTAAAAACGGAAAGGCCTGAATATCCCCTAAACCCAAAGCCAGCATTTGCAAAATAACTGAGGCTAAGTTGGTGCGCAGAATTTCCGGATCGGTAAATTCTGGTCTGCTATTAAAATCATCTTCGCTGTATAGGCGAATACAGATACCAGCAGCAACACGACCGCAGCGGCCTTTTCGCTGATTAGCGCTGGCCTGGCTGATGGCTTCAATAGGCAGCTGTTGCACTTTAGAGCGGTAGCTGTAACGAGAAATACGCACAGTACCCGGGTCTATCACATAACGAATACCTGGTACTGTTAACGAGGTTTCAGCCACGTTGGTTGATAGCACTATTCTGCGACCCACGCTGGTCTGGAATATCCGGTTTTGCTCGGCTGCACTTAAACGGGCGTACAGTGGCAAAATTTCAGTATGAGGCAGTTTGAGCTTTTCCAGCGCATCTGCTGTGTCACGAATTTCGCGCTCACCGTTTAAAAAAATCAGAATATCGCCAGGTGGCTCGCGGTATAGCTCTTCGACTGCATCAAAGATAGATTGCAGCTGATCGGCGTCTTTATCGTCGTTTTCCGCCAAAGGCCGGTAGCGGGTTTCGACAGGGAAAGTACGACCTGAGACTTCGATAATAGGCGCATCAAAAAAGTGTTTGGAAAACCGTTCCGGGTCGATAGTGGCCGAGGTAATAATGACTTTTAAATCGGGGCGGCGCGGCAACAGCTGCTTTAAGTAACCCAATAAAAAGTCGATATTTAAACTGCGCTCATGGGCTTCGTCGATGATCAGCGTATCGTATTGATTTAAAAACCTATCCTGCTGGATTTCTGCCAGCAGCACACCGTCTGTCATCAGTTTGACTAAGGTTGTAGGCGCAGTATGGTCGCCAAAACGGATTTTATAACCCACCTGCTGACCTACAGCGCATTTCAGCTCTTCAGCCAAACGTGCAGAGACACTACGGGCTACTAAACGTCGGGGCTGGGTATGGCCTATCATGCCAGCGACACCGCGGCCTAACTCTAAACAGATTTTTGGAATTTGGGTGGTTTTACCCGAGCCTGTTTCACCGGCAATAATCACCACCTGATGATTGGCAATAGCGGCTTTAATATCGTCTTTTTTGCCAACAACAGGCAATTCGGCCGGATACTCAATACGAGGCACTACACTCTGGCGCTGTGCCCGCAACTGCAAAGAGGCTGTGATTTTTTCAGCCAATTGCTGCATCAACTGTTGCTGTTTAGTCTCATCCTGCTGCTTTTTGATGTTTTGCAAAGACTGACGGAAACGGTGCTGATCTTTGGATAAGACAGAGGGAATGGCTTTACCAAGCTCAGCCATAGAAAGTTCAGCCTCTGGAGGCAAAGTAGTTACAGAGAGATTGTTTACAGTCGCAGGTTTAGCAGTAGAGTCGGTCAACACAAGGCCCTCAAAAGATAGGGGCGACATGCTATCAAGTTCGGGGGCTTTAGATCCAGTAAAAGCCCCTTTAAAGAGTGCATTTCCTATTAATACCCAAAGTAATTGGAGTTGCAGCGCGGCGACAAGCGAGCGAGCCCCCAGGAGCATAGCTTCCTATGTGACTGGGGCAAGGAGTGCGGTCAACAAAGCTGCGGCGTCAAGTACGAAGGGTATTTAGCTGACGGCTTTGTAATGAGAGTGCAGCTCCAGATCGATGGCCCGCAGTACATCAGTTCTGCTGATCACCCCCAGCAGATAACCATCGTCATCCACCACAGGATACACCTTAGGTTTAGCCTGCAACATGGTCTGCGCTAAATCGACTATGCCATGATAAGACTTCACCGTCAGTACATCGACCCGCATTACATCTTTCACTGAAGCAGATTGCTGCAAATAGTAGGTTCCTGAAAGCATTCTGGACAGGCAATCCTGTTCAGACACAAAGCCTATTACTTTTTTATCTCTGTCAATCACTGGCCCGCCGAGCTGATCCGCCAGGATCAGTTTATTGACAGCTTCTTCGACTGACATCTCCTCGTTAAAGGTCACAGGATGACGATTCATATGATCGGATATTTTTAATAAGTCCATAAGTCCCTCAAAACTGTTGTTTGCCTACAACAGCTTAAGCGTAGCTCAGGAATCAGTTGCTAGTCGGACTGTCTCTGAATATTTGAGTAATAGTTGATCCAGCTTCGGTTTTTTTCGCTCTGTACATGCCTTCGGTATTAAAACTCCAACTGACGTCACCTTTGTGGTCAATCAGGATCACGCCTCCTGTGCCACCTACTTTAACCAGCTCCTGCTGAATTACCTGATCGGCGGCTTTAGCTGCGCTGATGCCCTGATATTTCACTCTGGCACAAATGTCCGATGCGACACGGTAGCGGATAAAAAATTCGCCATGACCTGTGGCAGAGACAGCACAGCTGGCGTTATCAGCGAAATTACCTGCACCTATAATAGGCGCGTCACCTATACGACCGTAACGTTTGGCTGTCATACCACCAGTCGAGGTAGCTGCGGCCAATAAGCCACTGCGGTCTATAGCCACGGCTCCCACTGTGCCCATATTCCACTCTGGCTGCCATGGCGCTTGCAAACGATAGTTTTGTGCCTGATGCGGCACTTTTTGCATAGTCTGTTTGGCTTTTTTCAAGGCTTCATAGCGAAATTCAGTATCAAAATAACTAGTATCCACTAATTCCAGTCCTTGCTCTTTGGCAAATTGCTCAGCACCAGCGCCGGATAACATCACATGCTCAGACTTTTCCATCACAGCACGGGCCAATAACACGGGGTTTTTCACATGGGTTAAACCAGAAGCTGCGCCAGCCATTAAGTTGTCACCCCGCATGATGGAGGCGTCCAGCTCGTGGCCTTCGTCATAGGTATAGACAGCTCCTTTTCCCGCATTAAAAAGCGGCGAGTTCTCCATAATTAATACAGCTTCAGTGACAGCATCAACACTAGTGCCGCCTTTTTCCAGCACGGCATAACCAGTTTCCACTGCATGTTTTAAGGTCGCGTGGTAAGCCTGCTCCTGAGCCTCTGTCATCTGGCTTTTATTGATGGTCCCGGCACCACCGTGTATCACTATGGCTATAGGTTGTTTGGCAAAAACCAAAGCAGAAAAACAGCTTAAGGCAATAAAAGATATAGTGCGGCGCATAGCAAAACCCTGATTGTTGGTGGTGACATCAGGTTGTACCCTGAACATCATCAAGTACGCAAGAGGAGCTGAGTCAATCAGCCTAGTAAAAGGAGCTAATCTTCGGCTCCAGACAAAGCTGCATCAGTGCAATTACCTGCACGCTTAAAACCAGCATCAAGCGCTTGCTGCTCGTTGTCAAACCATTGTTGATTGCGCTCTGATACCTGACTATAACCACTGCAGTGACTCAAGTGATACAACTTACTACGTTTATTGCCTAGTACCTCGCCTGAAGTTTGTCGCTGCAATGGCTCAGGTCCAGGTTGTTTGGATACTGCGGCAGTCTGTGTAGGTTCTTTAGTTTTAGGTAAACCAAAACCAGAAACCTTATAATTGAGCTGCCATATTTTTTTTCCAGTGACAAAATCATTCGCATGCCCCATCTGCTGAGCAGTGCGGCTCTGTAGTTTGAGTTCTGTTTCATCCACTGGGTCTTGTTGATGCCAGGCCATAAACAACTGCTGCTGAGCTTTAGCCAAAGGCAGTTGATACTTATCTGCCATATAAAAATAGATACGGGCTATATCACCGCGAATGGATACCCTTGGCTCCACCAATCGGCTTTTAAAATCAACTTTAACTTCACAGGCCCCATACTGCGGTGCCTGCAGCGGCAAGATTGCAAAACGATAATGTGCTCTGTCGCCATTTACTTCGCCAATAGCAGGTTTTAAGTTAAATAAATCGGCTTCCATTTGCTTAAAAAGTGGATCGGTTTTACCGCATTGCTCACGCCCCCCAGCTCTCCAGCACGCCAAAGGCGAGCCAAATTGCTGAGCTGGTACTACATGTTCCCATTCGATTCTATTGGCCCTTGGAGCATTTTTTCGGATCTGATAACCACAAGCTTTTAAGTCAGGAATAGCTTTACCAGCTTGCCATCGAATTGGACAACCACAATAAAACTCCTGTTTTTCTGAGGAATAAATCCGGCTAGCTATAGTTTTCGCAGAATCAAAGTTAGCCGGAGCCGCAAAAACCACGATAGATAACATGGAAAATACAGAAGACAACACGAATTTAAACAAAGCCATACAACCTTAAACAACCTCAAATACAATTTTATTATGCCATAACTACAAAGCTTATAAATGGTACTGTTATTCAATGCATGTTTCTTCAGATGACACCAAAATCACTGATTTTAACCGCGACTTAATAACCTTAAAAACAGCATACTAAATCGATAATGATGAGTTTTAGCTATTTATCTATATTTCCAGTTGTAATAAGTAGTACCAGCAATTAACCTCTGTTTTTGCTAATCGTAAAGTTAATTTGACTAATTGTCAGACAAATTGTAATTTCATCGTTATAAGCAAGCGGTTAAACGTAAAACAAGAGTTAATCCGTTATGGACCAGTCGTTTTTTCGGTTTAAAAAAGTCTTGGTCATTGATGACTGTGCGCCTGTCCGGGCCACCGTAAAAGGAATGTTACAACAAATGGGGTTTGAGGCTATTCACGTGGCCAAAGACGCGGGCGAAGCTATGCATAAATGCATAGATATGCCTTTTGATTTCATTTTATGTGACTTTAATCTTGGGGATTGCAAAGACGGTTACCAGCTGTTTGAAGCTCTGAAAAAACAACAACTGCTTGCACCACTCTGTTGCTTTATTGTCATCAGTGCAGAAAGTCAGAGTCAGATAGTGCATGGTGTGATAGAACTGCAACCTGACGATTATCTGCTAAAACCCTTTTCAGCACCCGCACTGGAAGAACGGATCTGCCGCGCCATTAAGAACCGCCTGGAACTGCGAAAGGTGTTTTTCCGCTTATTTGAAAATGAATTTGCTGAAGCAGCTCGCGAATGTGATCTGGTGATCCGCACCAATCCTGACTATGCGCTACAGGCGATGCGTTTAAAAGGTGAATTGTTACTTAAGCTTGGTGAATACGACAAGGCCGAGCTATTTTACCAAAAAGTACTGAAACAAAAACCTTACAGTTGGGCGCGTTTAGGCCACGCCTTAAGCTGTTTTTATCTGGAACGCTGGGAAGATACTGAGCTTGAGCTGGTTGATTTGACCCAATTTGGTGATACCAAAGTAGAAGCTCTGGATTGGCTGTCACGTTTGTACGTGCGTCATGGCAGGTATCAACTGGCCTTTGAAACGTTAAGCAAAGCCGCCACTTTGTCGCCTAAAAATATCAGTCGCCAAAAGACCTTAAGCAATTTATGCGTGATTTTAGGCCATACAGCGGCAGCGACCAGAATTGCAGGGAAAATTGTACAAGGTGCCCGCCATTCAATTGACGATACGGCTGATAACTATTTGAACCATGCCAGAGCCTTGGTTGATGAGGCAAAAAGCGCCTCAGTGCTGGATAAAGCTGTGATACTGCAAAATGCGGGCAAACTGCTCGACGCCTTACATAAGAGATTTAATGTCGATGTGCTAAAAAGAGAGACTGTCATCTTACGAAGTCGTATGAGTAGTTGCAGAGGTTCTATTAAAGAAGGCCGTGAACTGATGCAACAAATTCGGGATTTAACTCTGGATGATCTGTCAATCGACAGCTATATGGACGCAGCCAAAGCCTACTTTGAACTGGGTGACTTGTATTCCAGCCAACAGTGCATAGACCGCTTAAGAACTATGTTGTATGACGATGATTTCCTGACGGAAACTCAGCGTATTATGCTACAACTTGAACAAGACAAACATGAAAGTTTAAAGCAGCAAATTAAACAAATAAACACCGAAGCATCCGATGCTTACCGTCAGGGCCAGTATGGACGAGCCGTATCGCTGTTTTGTGAAACCTTCGACTTTATGCCGACCAATCCTGTGATAGCGCTGAATTTACTGCAAGCCATGAGTAAAAGCGCTGGCGTAACTGGAGAAGCTATCAACTACGCCAAAAGCGCCGCCCGGGTTTTACGCCAAAACCAACTGGAAAAAAGCGAACAGGAACGCTTTGAAAAATATGTCGCCACCTTAAAGAAAACCCAACCAGGCTTAGCTCAGGTTGAGCTTTAGCCGAGGATAATATAATCCGACTGATGGACCGTTTCTTGATGCGGTCCCTGAACCAGACGCACATAGCGCCCTTCTAGTTGGTCTATAGCTATACAGTCGTCCACGTCCAATACCGCATCTGTATGGGGTTTATCCCAGAACTTTGGCAGATAAGCTTTGCCTTTTTGTTTAGCTTCAACTTTATCTTTAGCTGTTAGTAGCAAGTAATGATGATCCTCACCAAAAGCACCAGGTGTATAACCACCTAAGTTGATAAAAAACAACCTCGGCTCATCAGCAGCAGGAGCTTGCTCGGAAAAGCTGACCTGATAGCCGTCAACACCATCGACCTGCATCCAGGAGTCAATATGCATACCGGCCATAGCGCCAAACCACTGCTGACGTAATTGCGGGTAACAGTCTTCAATACTGTTGCCTGAGACAAAAACCACATCATGCACTTCAATCTTAGCTCTGGGGTGTTTTCCGCCCAGCATCACAACAAATAACATAAAAAATCCTTTAGTCTCTGCCGTTGTATATGCGGCCACCGGAATTTTTGTAGTGATCCAGCACGGCTTTGGCATCTGCACGCTTAAATTGTCGTACCACTTCCATACCGGCTTTCTCTAAATACTGATAAGACTGTTCAAACACCGGACCTTCATCAAAACCTATGGCACGGGCATCTTCAGCTGCACCGGCACAGACCATACGATTTACACCACTCCAAAGCACGGCGCCCATACACATAGCGCATGGCTCACAAGAGGTAAATAGCTCTCGCCCGCTGTCTGTCGCCAGAGTAAAAGTACCCAGTGCTTTTTCGGCCATCATAATAGCCACAGTTTCACCATGTAAGGTGGAGTTAGATAAAGGCACTACCCGGTTCACACCAACACCTAAGAGTTGGCCAGACAATCGGTCAAAAATTGCAGTACCAAAAGGACCGCCTGTGCCCCGCTCTACGTTTTGCTTAGACAATTCAATAGCTAAGGCCATTTTCTCATCATCTGAAGTGTAGATTTTTTGCCAGTCAACTAAAGCCGCAACCCAATCTGGCAATTCCACAGTAACAGCACTGCCTGGTTGGTGAATAAAACCAATACGCTCTTTCATGATTTTTCCTGTCGCTTGTAGCAAAAAATTGGGCGGACTTTTTACCTTTATATTAGATGGACCACAAGTAAAAAATCGTCAAACTGTTCATTTTGTAAAAAACCAGCTTTTATCTTAATGACTGTATCTAGAAAAAGCCTGAGGCTGCAATCGACGCCCCATCCAGCCAATGCTACACTGCCGTCCTTTGTTCTGGCTTAGATGGACATTCTGTTTTGACCCAACAATCCACACAGCTGGCCACACCAGAGGCCAGCTTTTATTTTTACGATTATGAGACCTGGGGTGCGGATCCAAAAAAAGACCGCCCGGCCCAGTTTGGTGGTATTCGTACAGATTTAGATTTAAACCCTATTGGCGAACCTGACATGTGGTATTGCCAGTTGGCAAACGATTATTTGCCTCATCCGGTAGCTGCCCTGATCACTGGCTTGACGCCACAGCTGTGTAATCAAAAAGGTTTGCCAGAAACCGAATTTTGCCGCCGCATCCTTGAGCGTTTCAGCCAGCCCAATACCTGTGTGCTGGGGTATAACAGCTTACGATTTGACGATGAAGTCACACGTTACAGCCTGTACCGTAACTTCTACGAGCCTTATGGCCGCGAATGGCAACAAGGCAACAGCAGATGGGATTTAATCGACATAGTACGTGCCTGTTATGCGCTGCGCCCTGAAGGCATCGTCTGGCCAGAAAAAGCCGATGGCAGCCCAAGCTTTAAATTAGAAGAGTTAACCAAAGCCAATGGTTTGTCGCACCAACGTGCACACGATGCTTTATCTGACGTGTATGCCACTATCGCCATTGCCAAACTGGTGAAAGAAAAACAACCTAAGCTGTTTCAGTATCTGCTGGATTTACGAAAAAAAACTGAAGTCAGCAAGCTGTTTGATTTAGTGAATTTAACGCCGCTGGTGCATGTATCAGGTCGTTTTCCTGCGATACAAGGTTGTGTCAGTTGGATAGTGCCGTTAGCGCCGCATCCAAGTAATAAAAACGCCGTGATTTGCTACAACCTGCAAGCAGACCCCAAACCTCTGCAGGAGCTGGACTTAGCTTCATTACAGCAACTTTTGTATACCAAAACTGCTGATTTAGACGAAGACCAACAGCGGCTTGGCTTAAAGCTTATTCATATCAACAAGTGCCCTGTGCTGGCTCCGGCCAAAACCCTATCAGAGCAACGCGCTGCAGACTTAGGCATAGACAGAGCAGCTTGCCTGAAGCACCTGGACTGGTTGCGGCAACACCGCGCCTCTATTCAGCCTAAGGTGATGGAGCTGTATCAGTTGCCGACCGACTACAATGTAGAAACTAATCCGGACTATCAGCTCTACAATGGTTTTGTCTCCAACGAAGATAAACAGCGGATGGAACAGCTGCATTTGATGAGTGCCGATCAATTGGCCTCCACTCCTGTGCTTTTTAGTGAAGACAGATTAAATCAGCTGCTGTTTTTATATCGGGCCCGCAACTACCCACAAAGCTTAACCCATCAAGAGCAGCAGCGCTGGCAACGCTATCGCAGCGACAAGCTGACCCACGGCCTGGATAAACCTAATTTAACCTTTGAAGAATTTGGTTTAGCACTGGAGAATCTGGCGCATGAAGCCGGCGATGATGTAAAAAAAATGAATATCCTCAAGGCGTTATTTCAGTACGCTCAGAGTTTATAACCTACTGATTTAAAAGCCCGCTTTTTGGGGGGCTTTTATTATTTTTGTTTGTCCGCCAGACCGCCATCTATGTTTCGGAACAGACTTCTGCTAGCCTGCGCACAGTAATTAACCAATGTTGTTTTTGGGTGCGGAGTCTGTGATGAAATTGTGGTCAAAAATTAAAGTCATGTTGTGTAGCTTGTTATTAACCGGCTGTTTTGCCCCGGCTCTGTTGATGACTTCGCAAGCTCAGCTTTTGGGTGAATTATTTCGCCCTTTGGTTGGTTTTAACCCTCTAGACGTCAAACTCTTTGAAAACCCGCTGATCCGCGACCCCATGGTGGCGTTAATGGGGGAAGAAAACTACCGTACAGCTGTCACTTTGTTAAATACCGCCACTGCCATTCAGCAACAAGGTCCATTGTATTTTGTCGTTTCAGAGCACTCACCTTTGCCTCATCTGGCGGAAAAAGCTGGTTTTGTCTGGAACTCAGAGCACAACCAAATGGCCATTCTGCTGGTATCTGGCGGCAAAACTGAAATATTTAACCAGGTGGTGGAAGGTGCAGCGGGCAAAATAGTCCCCAGTTGGCCTAAAGAGCTGGTCGACTACACTAGCCCGGAAAAGCTAAAGCAAAAAGCAGTAGCTGCAGCTGCAGGCCAACTCAGTCAGGGCCTTGGTTTATCTGAAGAGCAACAAGCACTGATGCAAACTGGTTTATCCGGCGGCTCTGTGCAAAATGCGCTGGAAGATAACTTAAAACAAAAAGCCATGGACCCAGTGGAAGAAATCAAACAAAAAGTAGAAGCAGGTAAGGCTGAGCTCCTGAGTACCCCTAAACAACGTTTTACCGAAATGACGCAAGAAGCTGTGCCCACCGAAGATGACGTAGTAAAACAATTTACCGGCAAATCGGCAGACGAGCTAAAAGCTGTGAAAAAATATGCAGAAGACGCCAAAGCACGGGCTGAAGCTAATCAGAAAAAGCCGCTTTCTACCGTTAAAGATAAAGCCACTTTAGAAAAAGAAGCGAAACAATGGGCCAAAGATAAAGCCAATAAAAAAGTCGACGAGACCCGCGCTCCTGCCGACGAGTTACTGAATGAGTTAACTGAAGAAGTAAAACAAAAGACTACCCTACCCGGAACTGAGAAGAAAAAGGAAGGCGGGAAATAAGGTCTGGCCCAAAATATCAACATGAAGTAGCCTAAAAGGCAAAAGGCCACTTCTATTGAAACAGCTCCGCTTTACCTGGTAATAGACATTCATTTCCTGCCAATTCACTGATATATAAATCAGATACACAACGGAATAATCAAGACAAAGGTCCTGATAATGGAACCATGGAGGTTCAAAGCATGCGTCATAAAACAATGTATAGCGTAGTCACCTTAATCATCATTTCATTAGCGGTATCTTTCTATTTGATTTATCGACAATCAGATCACTACAACCTAAAACATGCTCAAACAATTATCAAAGAACATGCCCTCTACTCAAATCAGGTTGACTGGGAAAAGGAATTTTTTATATCCGAAACTATATTGACCTCTGACGACGACGAAGATGCTTTCCGCAATTCACTTAGCCATTTGTTAAAAGCATTAAAAGACAACCATTCCAATGTGATTGCGGATAAGAATATGCGTAAATCAGGCAGCCAAAGCTTCACTGATTACTACTCCCAAGATGCTATACCAGTGGTAGTCATTAATAATTGGAATGGCCAGGGTCAACTAAGTGCGTCGGCCAAAATAAAGGAAAATGTCAATAAAGCGGTCGCAGCTGGTCAGTGCGGTATAGTTATTGATATTTCGAAAAACTATGGCGGCAATGTATGGCCTATGGCCAATGGTATTAGTAGCTTAATAAGCGAAGGCCTAATAGGGTCATTTGTTAACTCCAAAGGCAAAGTAGCAGAAATCACAAATACAAATGGCGTAATTAAAAGCAAAGGCATGCAAACTCTATTCAAGGAACAGCAAGGCCATGTTATCTATGATAAAAAAATAGCCGTAGTGACAGGAAGGCGAACTGCAAGTTCAGGTGAGATATTGTCGATTTTTATGCGAGGGCAACCCAATATTAAATTTTTTGGTGAACCGACCATGGGTGTACCTACCTCAAACAGAGTATTCACTTTACCTAATAAGGTAAAATTTGCTTTAACCACAGCTGTGACCAGAGACAGACATAACAGAGTTTACTCTACATCTATTAGTCCTGATGTGGTAACAAAACAGCCTATCCGATTGGCTGCAGAATGGATTAATCAAAACTGTTCATAGTGTTCAAATTAAAATGCTGACTGACACCTTAAGCGAGCAAGGACGAGCAAAGAACTGTGGCGATTGATCCGATCATAGATCGCCATTCTGAGCTGTAAGCTGGTCACAGAATAACCCCGCAGTAATGACAAGATGTACTCATCAGATGGTAAGAACCATCAGCACTGTCCAGCGCAAGGACGACCTTGGCAACAGACTTCAATTCAAGCCTCGCCTTAAAAAAACCAAATCAGTTTTAGCTGTCATTCCTTTTTTTTCGGCAAATTTGTGACAGTTTTTTTCTTTGTATTCAGTACATTTCAGCGCAATCAATGGCAGTTGCAACTCAAAAAGTGAAAACAGATCTTGCTTTTTACCACCGATACTTGCTTTTATAGAGTAGCAATGAAATCGATTACACTGCATTATAGTGTCGCTACAGATGAGCTCAAATGCGCTGATTTAACAGTCTCATTTTGGCTTGATTCGTTGCTGGCGCACCATCAGCATGCTGTTTTTTGTCGGGGACAAGCTGATGAGTTTTAACAATGATGCCCATAGAGCATTCAACAGACAACAGGGGTAACAACTTGATTTTATCGATAAAAAATAAAGCTTTAGCGGCATTTACTCTATTTTCGGTGATCAGCATGCCGATTCTGGCTGCAGATAATCAACTCACGGCTGAAGAAAAATCAGCTGGCTGGCAATTGCTGTTTAATGGCAAAGACATCTCACAGTGGCGCACATTCAAAGAGCCCAAAGTAAATGCCAAGTGGACTGTAGAAGACGGTGCCATCGCCTTAACAGCTGGGGGTGGCGGTGACTTGATCAGTCAACAAAGTTATAAGAATTTTGAACTGACACTCGACTGGAAAATTGCTGAGGTGGGCAACAGCGGCATTCTTATTTTAGCGGACGAAAAAGGGAAATATATTTACTCCCACGCGCCAGAAATTCAGATTCTGGATAACGAGCGTCACCCGGATAACAAACTGGCCACTCACCTCTCGGGGTCTTTGTACGACATGGTTGCATCCCCTGCCCAGTCACACAAAAAAGCCGGTGAATGGAACACGACTAAAATCCGCCTGGAAAACGCGACTTTAACTGTCTGGCAAAATGCAGTGCAGACAGCAAAAGTGACGATAGGCAGCGATGAATGGAACAGCTTAATTGCAAAAAGTAAGTTTGCCGACTGGCCTGGTTTTGCCAAAGCAAGCGAAGGTCATATAGGTTTACAGGACCATGGCGATAAAGTCTGGTTCAAAAATATCAAAATAAAAGAGCTGAATTAATGAAAGATTTTGACTTTGAAGTGCTGGTGGTTGGGTCCGGCGCTGGTGGTTCGATGGCAGCCTATGAGCTGACCAAAGCCGGGCATAAAGTTCTGATGCTTGAAGCCGGACGGAACTACGATCCAAAAACAGAAACCCCTATGTTTAAACGCAACGGCGAAGCTCCGTTGATGGGCGCAGGCAACAAAGATAAAGACTTTGGGTTTTACGACGCGACCGTCGATGGTGGCTGGAGCGTTCCCAATGAGCCTTATACGGCAGCGGACGGCTCTGAGTTCCTATGGTGGCGTGCCCGCATGTTAGGTGGCCGCACCAACCATTGGGGCCGTTATTCTTTGCGTTTTAGTGAACACGATTTTAAAGGCAAAAGCCGCGATGGTTTAGGCGCAGACTGGCCTTTTAACTATGAAGATATTGCCCCCTGGTACGATAAGACCGAAGCTTTAGTCGGTGTTTGCGGTACCAATACAGGTTTGGACGATATGCCACCATCGCCTGAAGGCGTATTGCAACCACCACCAAAACCAAGGGTCACTGAGTTACTGATCGCAGCAGCGGCAAAAAAACTGGGTATTCCTATGGTCCCAATGCACAGAGCTGTGTTAACCCGGCCTTTGGACAACAGAGCGGCTTGTTTTTATGCCACGCCTTGTGGCCATGGCTGTTCTATAGGCGCGGCTTTCCAGACTACTACTTCTCTTATTCCTATGGCCAAAGCCACGGGGAATTTGCAGGTGATCACAGACGCTATGGTGAAGTCAGTCGACACAGACGAAAATGGCAAAGTGATAGGCGTAAGTTATGTTGATAAAAAAACCTCAACAGTGCACCAACTCAAAGCCAAAGCTGTGATCCTGGCGGCCAGTGCCTGTGAATCTGCCCGAATACTGCTAAATTCGAAATCAACTCGGTTCCCGAATGGCCTGGCTAACTCCAGTGGCCAGGTGGGTAAAAACCTGATGGACTCCACTGGCGCAAATATCGGCACCATGGTGCCTGCTTTAAAAGGCCGTCCTATTTATAACGAAGATGGCCACACCGCCAATCATTTGTTTATTCCATGGTGGGGTCACAAAGCACAGGAACGTAAAGAGCTGGACTTCCCTCGTGGCTATCACTTTGAAATTGGCGCTCGTTTTAATGAGCCAGGTGCTGGCCTGCAAGGCGATTTCCAGGGCTATGGCGTAGATTTAAAACGCCAGGTCAAACACAACTACGGCGCTTACGTCGGTTTTGCATTACGTGGCGAAATGGTGCCTAACGAGCATTGTTTTATGGATATAGACCCTGAAGTCAAAGACAAATGGGGTATTCCGGTCGCACGTTTTCACTGGAAATGGTCAGAGCATGAGCTGAAACAAATAGCGCATGGTCTGAAAACAGCAAAAGCTATTTTGGCTGAAATGGGTGCTGATGTGGGTGAATTGCCTACGCCAGAGCAAGCCATTTTAAAAGGTGGCGAAATTATTCATGAAGTCGGCACCACCCGTATGGGCGCTTCACCAAAAGATTCTGTCACCAACCAATGGGGTCAAAGCTGGGACTGCCCTAACCTCTTCGTGATGGATGGTGGCGTCTTTGCATCTAACCCGCACAAAAACTGTACCCTGACCATTATGACGCTGGCCATGCGTAATTCATCCTGGCTTTCAGCTCAGTTAAAACAAGGAGCAATCTAATGGCCAATGAGCAACACAAGATTACTGTGACTCAACTCGAGTCAGACTATAAATCCGGCATGACCAGACGCGATTCGTTAAAGCTGATGATGGCATTAGCAGCCAGCGCCTTTTTACCGGCGGCCTTAACAGGCTGTGACAGTGCGCCTGTTAATAGCACTGACGCAGGTGCAGGCTTAGCCAAAGCCAGTACTGAACACTGGCCGGATCTGAAATTAGCCCCTATTACAGCAACAGGTTATGGCAAGGATCCTAATTTAATTCAGCCGCCGGAATCGCCCTGGCCTTTGACCTTAACGCAAGCTCAACTGACGTTAGTGGCTGTACTGTCGGATATTCTGGTGCCACGTGAAGGCAGCGTGCCAAGCGCTTCAGAAGTGCATGTACCTGCAGTGATTGATGAATGGGTCAGCGCCCCTTATGAGCGGCAACAGCAAGACAGAGTGGTTATTTTATCGGCTTTGGCCTGGATTGATGATGAAGCTAAGATGCGTTTTAGCAAAGGCTTTGTCCAACTGACGAAAGCCCAGCAAAAAGCCATTATGGACGATATAGCTTATGATACAGCTGAAACCCCAGCTCAGTTTAAGCGCATCGCTACAGCATTTGGCCGTTTTCGCGGTTTAGTGCTGGCAGCGTTTTTCTGCACCCCTGAAGGCATTAAAGACATAGGCTATGTCGGCAATGTACCTATTGGTGGTGATTACCCTGGCCCAACAAAAGAAGCCTATGCTCATTTGGATAAAGTACTGGCTGATTTAGGCTTAACTGAATACGCCTATCCGGTTCAGGCTTGAAGGTTCTGATTGAACCATAGTTATCCTATCGGCGACTGCGATAGTTGTCTGTAGCTATGTTGGCTTTACACTTAAGACAGGCGGGGCAAACTCCGCCTGTCTCTTCTCTACTTCACTAGTTCACGTCTTCACTAAAGAGAACGACGGTCGAGACTCTGAACTTGTGTTTTGAGCTGTTCCAGCTCCACTTTGTCTCCCTTATAGGACAGAAGAGCCTTGCTAAAATAGCTGGTTGCTTTTGACGTATCGCCTGACTTTTCATGCAACACACCCAATCTGAGGTAAGTATAAGCCAGATTATTTGGGCCTATTTGACTGTCCAGAGCTGGCGATTGATGATACTGCAGTAGCTTCGCTAACTGCTCAAGCG